>Ga0181414_1000564_pt1 | contig 11376 bp, 25 predicted proteins | sample 37SPOviralmetaG_FD_130139 | JGI IMG/M metagenome (GOLD analysis project Ga0181414, IMG submission 130139) | Marine viral communities from the oligotrophic San Pedro Time Series (SPOT) site, San Pedro Channel, CA, USA - 37 SPOT_SRF_2012-11-28 | ecosystem: Environmental > Aquatic > Marine > Strait... | reverse complement strand
TTACCTAAATAAACTTTAGGTACTTTAGCATCACGCTCCTCTTTCGTTTGAGCTACTACAACTGGACCTTGATTTCCGAACTGGTCGACTTCATCATTAATCGTAATTGTAATAGGTAAGTACTTCCCTTTTTTACCTTCGATAATCTTTGATTTATCTATGTTATTAAGGTTAATACTTGTTTTAATAATACTTGCCATTATGCGTATTGATTTATTTGGTTAAACATTCTCTGCAGTTGCTCTTTATTAGCCCCTGTAGTTCTTCTAAAATTATCTACAGCTTTCAGGTGATTTTGATTCTTGTAAAAATGATTTACTGAAGTTTCTAATCCTGTCACTGAGCAAACTTTTGTTTGCATTTTTCTTGTTCTTGCCATAATTTAATTATAATGTTAAGTTAATAAAATATTGTGATGGGTCAAATCCATCTGTCTTGTAGAATAAATCGTAAGCTTCTACTGCTCTCTTAACCTTGTCTTCTCCTGACTTATAAAAATCAGGTGAACAATCCACAACCGCTATTTGATGAGTGTTTTTATCTACAACAATAAAACAAAACTCATAACCAAATAATTTACTATAAATGTATGCTTGACTGTCATAATTCCACCGGTAAGCAGAACGCCTGAAAGAATTTATATCTGAGGTAGTCTTCAAATCAATCACAAGTTTATCGTCGTGATTAACTATATCAGCCTTACCTTTCCACATTACTCCTTCAAGCTCTGCAATACCTGGCTTCTCATACTCAACATCAATACCACGAATAAGTTCGCGACATATATCATTTTCTAATACCTTTTCGGTCATTGAATAAATCTTGTCAACTTCATGCTGTAATAAACACAGCTCTCCGCCTGAGATTTCTTTGTATGCCTTAGTGTTTCTAGTAGACGCTTCTATTATCTTAAACTTCTTAAGCTTATCTGGCTCAAGTATAGCAGTGTGAAAATAGCCACCTACTAAAAACGCTGGGCTTGGTTTGGATGGTTGTCCAAGTGCTAAGGGGTTAGTTAGTAAAGTTCCAATATCAGAATTACTTAAATACTTTTTGCCAAAGTCCCCGTAGTAATGTTCGTCATCTCTTAACTTTTTTATAACCTCTTCTTTTTTCATTATCAAATTTAGTTCGTGTTACGCTTGTAATGCTTTTGTCAACGTTGAAAGCTGACCAGGTGTTAAATCATATTTAGCTTTTATAGCATCTAATTTACCACCCGCTTTTAAATAATCAATTGCTTTAGTTACATTACTAAGTATTTGTTTTGTTTTCTGTTTAGTTGTAACTTTGCCGTGATTATTTGTAGCATCACTGTCTTGCGTATCATCAATTAATAATAAGTTTCCTAACGCGTACTTTTTAGCATAACTCGATGCTGACCCAAATTGCTGAGGTGTTTGCATACCTTTTTGATTAAGGTCAACGCCCACAATAGCAACAGCTTCAATAAACATACCTTTATCATCATGCAACTTCGCAGTTGTCTTAATAATAGGCATAGGGTCGGTAGCGATCAATTCTTCATTGATTGTTACTGTAATTCCTAACTCGTCGTTAAACGGTTTAATTGCTTCGAGAATGTCTTCGGCAGAGCGAAAGTAATATTTGCCGAATGAATTAAATCTACTTTTCTTCGATTTAAATTTTGTTTGAATTTTTTGTAGTCTTTGGTATATGGTCATAATAATATAATTACATATTTTAAATTAAACTTAAACGGTAATATTCACCGTAACTTAAAGGTAATCAAGCACTTGTGAAGAATCAACATTACTAATTAAACACTGTATAGCATCCCGTTTTATCTGAGAAATGCGTACATGCGCAGTAGTAACATTAATATCTAATTTAGCTGCAATCTCATTTGCAGAGTGCTTTTCGCAATCAAGTCCATAACTTAATCGTAGAACTTCATGCTGTTTTAAATCTAAATGTTTTTTCATTAATTGTAGTAAATAAGCATTGAGTAAATGTATATTATATGGCTCTGATTTATCAACAACTTGATACGCCATATTTTCATCATTATTAGGTTTATCATCAATACTTGAAAATACACTATTGAAAAACATTGCAACCATTTTTTCATCATTAGGGTTGCGTCTTATTTCATTTAGTTTATGTTCAGGAATACGTACGCCGCCTCTATTAATATCTACAGCTCTACGTATGGCCCCTTTAATTCTTTTAGATAGAAAAGACTTAATTGTTTTTTCTTGGTCATCAGAACTCTTTAATGTTTCTCTATCTATTTTACTAGAAGCAGCAGTTAATCCATAACTACCTTCTTGTAGCAAATCATTTATACTTAACACACCTGACGCTTGGTCTGAGGTGGATTGTTTTCTCGCTAATGTTTCAACTAGCGGTAAAAAGTTGATTACTATTTCTTCGTTTGTTAAATGTGTATAATCACCATCAATTGGTTTCCTAACCCGTTTAACAGCTGATTCAACTTCTTTTTTATATCTAACATAATTAGCTATGTTATATTTCCTCATAATTCTTTATTTAGTATTTCTTTTTCTTGTTTTAATTGATTTCCTATGTTTCTGTATATAGTTCTAGTAGTACATTTTAATGACTTAGCTAATTTAGCTATAGTTATTTTTTGTTTGTTGTCGTTTAAATCTATCATACATTGATATATGTCATCTTCACAAACCTTTTTAGTTCTACCAATTAATTTGCCAACTATACTTAATTTTTCACTTAATGATAATCCAGTATAATCTTTAAATATAACTTTACGTATACGATTACGAGGAGGGGTATCACCAACTCCAAATACTTCTGTAATCATGTTTTCTAATAATTTACTTTTAATAAAGAAAGTTACAAAACCATTGTCTTTATTAGCTATAAACTTAAACACTTGTCGCATATCATCTTCAAGTGACAAATCGTCACCTTCTATCCCGTCTATATTTAAATAGTATAGCACTAAAAAATGCCACTTCAATGATTTATAAGTGGTTATCTTAGCCTTACTCCTAAATAGACTGTAACATTCGTACGTACCTTCTGCGTAGTAATCATATAGATCGGTGCTCTCAGTAGGGACATCTGTGATAGGGTTTCTTCTGTAATTTACTCTCCTATCATTTAGCCACTTCATATTTCTTTCATGTGACATTTGCTTATTACTATTTATTATTATTAGCTTTTGTCGCTCTTCGCTTTTTAAATTGTTTAATTGCTGAACTAATATTATTATAATTAGTTTCAATTAAGTGTTTATATAATCTTCTTCTTCTCATAAATTTTAATATTTCTAATCCTTCGTTATACCAGTGATTCATTTTCTTGTATATTTTACATCACCATAAACAATCAACTGTATATCACTATCTGTATACACCGATTTATCAGGGTAATTTAAGTATCTATTTACTATCTTTGTATTTTTATCCAGCGGTAGATTGTAATTTATATATATCGCTGTGCATAGTGCAGAATTGAGTGCTATCAATATCACTATAATAATTTTCGACAACGTCTCTAGGGACTGTGTCGTAGGTATAAGGTGTTTCATTTTTGTTGCATATTTTTCGTTTATCAATAATATAATAACGCCAGTAACCGTGTATAGCATTTGCCATCTTATACTGATCAGGCATGCATTGTGGGGGGCGTTCAAATTCTTTAGTAGGCATACCAGCTGGTGGATGCATTAAAGCTTCAGCGCATTTAGTAATAGTTAAATGTCTTTTGCTGTATCGTTTAGTATATTCATTGCCTAGTGCCAACATATGTTCATACAGCCAATAATAATGGTGTGTATTACTGCGTGTCCATATAGAAGATGGATGATTAAGATGAGCTTGCTTATAGGGTACATTGTCACCATTGTTATAAGCATGGTGAGCAGTGCATAACATTTGTGCAGATTCCAATATCATCTTTACTTTGTGCTTATCATAAACATATGAAGCGGCACGTTTAGGGCAATCATGTAAATAAAATATATTCATAATTTGTCTTGTAAATCGTTAATTCTTTGGTTTATTATTGCAGCTTTTTCATACTCCTCTATTACTAAATATTCTTGTAATATTAATTTTAAATTATTAATTTCTGATTGAATATCATCTTTAGGGGATTCAATACTTTCGTATATATCTTCATTAATAACATCTAAACCGTATGTAGCAGTATCAGGGTCTAAAAATTCTTCGTATAAATCTTTTTTGATACGATTATATAGTTTTTTGTATTCTTCTTCTGTCATATTTATATTATCAATTATTATTCGTGTTTAGTCTGTAGTTAGTATGTCAATTATTTTCTGGGCATTAGTCTTAATTTTGTTATAATCTGATATTTCTTTTGCGTTCCTAAATTTACCTTTAGGTATTTCTGGAATATCATTAACTCTAGTCCTACCTTTAGCAAAATCAGTATATTCCATATCTTTTTTATATGTTTCAACTATATGCTTAGGATATGCAACAAATACACATTTTTCTTCATACCTATCGTGACAAGCAACCATAGTTCTATCTTTATCACCAGTCCATATTATATATGTATATTGGTGGTCTATGTTATTTACATCACTATATAAGTAGCAACTGTCGTAATACATATCGTGTACCAGTTTTGCTGCTAAAGCTGACCCGTCTTGTCGGTTATTTACATTTAACCAATTGGCTATTTGTACACCTTGCCATTCAGGATAACCGTCATGGTGATGATACATATGCACATAGCTGTGCTCAGTTACGTGGTCGGGGTGTATAGCAAGACCATAGGAACTGCCTCTTGCGTGCTTGCGGTCTACGACCATAATTAAATTTCTAGTGCTCATGATTTAAAATATTATATGGTCTTCTTCCGACGTTATCATCCATTCACAGTTTTTTATTCCATAGCCCGGTCTAGCACCATGTAAAAATGCCTCACAGCTTTCATGGTCTGGGTTCCAGCTATTTTCCTCATTGCATAATGCCCTAATGTTGTACCTATATACTTTACCATCTTCAAAATCTAATAACCATATATATTTGGTGCGTTCAAATTTTTCAGTATATGCTTCTTGCATTATTTCTTTCATAGACTTACTTTTGTCTACATTGTGTTCTAATTCGTATGCTTTTTTACTATTCATTTTCTTCTAATTTATATTTACCTGTATCTAATAACTCATCTTTTTTCTCGTCAAGTAATTCTTGGTATACATCTTGCCACCATTCTTCTAGTGCATGATTAAATTCATATTCCATATCGTCCCATATATGAGACTCTACCCATACATTAGTGCCATTAGATAATTCTTCTATCGCTCTATCTGACCAGTCAGAATAATCTTCATAGTAGTAACCATCTTGTGATACATAAGGTCTATCTTCAAAAGTACAAAAGTATATATCATAAGAATCATAAGTAGATTCACTGTATATTTTTAAAGTATATTTGTCATCTACATAATCGCTTGTAGTATCTAGTTTGCCACCGTATTCTGACTCAATATATTCAAGTAGCCACGGTCCATCAGGCTCTTCCATAAAGCCATCTTTTTCTAAGTGTTCGATGATTATTTCATCTGTTAAAATTTCCATAATTAATTGGTTTTCAGTTAGTTGCGCGAGTAGGATTCGAACCTACGACCTCAGGGTTATGAGCCCTGCGAGCTGACCAAACTGCTCCATCGCGCTATATTTTAGACGTGCCGGTACGTTTTTTCTCAGGTCCGGTAACAATGCCACACTCGCATCCACGTCTATAGTATTTTAGGGTGGTATCGTGCACATACCCACGCTTTCAGGGGCAACGGGATAATAAGCATTAAGCCTTCTCCGCTACCGTCCTTCGTGTTTTACCCTAAGTCTCGGGTCACTCATAACTTTAAAACCATAGTAGGTAGTTAGCGGTGTGCCTCCGACTTTAATATTTTAGATGAGGATGCCCCGATTTCCGGTGGGCCGGGTTTCGGGAACGACTTACACCTCATCTTAAACGAGCCATTCACTTATGTAGTGGTGGCAGGAGTCGAACCTGCGCCTTAGTACCGTAGCACCACTCTAATTAAGCTACTCGTCTCTATTATGTCTTGCGTCCACCTTTACATTAGCCTTCGCCATGACCATAATTTATTTTCTTCTCCAAGCCCTGTGCACCGAAGCCGAAACTTCTGGTGACACAACTTGGATGGTATTACCCGTCTTGCCGCTGATAATTGGAACGTAACTATATTGCTGTATAGCACTGCAGGAAACACAGGTACTAAAGCCTAAGGCAATACGGCCAGCGGGTATTATATTTGAACATTTACATTTTTTCATACACATATAATATCAAATCCAGTTCGTGTTAAGCTTGTAATTTATAATTCTTTATGATAATTCAGCATATACTCGATTGTTCTTTTCATTATTGCATCTTTCATTTCATTATATTCGTCACCCTCTAAATCTTCGATCTCAGGTATACCGTCAATAGCCCAGTCAATTGAGTCATATAATTGCTCCAAACATACTTCATGTAGGTACTCTGCTATCCTATCTATTTCTTTCATTTTACCCATAATTAAAATCCGTAATGTGGTGTTGCGCCAGTTAATAAATGTACTACTACTCCTATCCAACCAACAATTGTTAGTGTAGTTAATCCTGCTAATGCTATTTTAATAGCGTAATGCGTAAATTTCCTATTCATCGTAGTCTTTTTTAATTGTTAAACCTAATTCGCTTGCAACATAGTTAATATGTTTTTGAGTTGTTACACTCCACCATCCGTGTTGTATTAATTGTCCCGGATATTCTATTGTTGCGACGTGCGTCGAGTAAGACCATATAGCATTACCTACACGTCTTAAATTTTCTTTATACCTGTTAAACTTTCTCATTAGTATATATTTTTATTTGCCCACTTTAAGTAATCATCGTATTTCTGTACTTCATTAATGTAACCGTTGTGGACTGTACCGTTACCTAAGAAAGTAATACCTTTAAATCTATTTTTTTCTAAAAATTCCATTATAGTTCTTTTTTCATATTTTCCAGTGCTAATTTATAACCGTAATTTTTCGCCATTTGCATTAATAAAAAGTCATTACTTCCGTTATTTGCTTTGGTAAAAGCGTCAAGGTATTCTTCGGTAGGTATAGCAATTAAACCTCTTTCTACCTTACTCAGTTCTTCGTCGATATATTTTTTTATCTCTTTCATATCAGTATATTTTTTTAGCGTATATTTCTTGATTTGCGTTAGCGAGAGCTTGTCTCCATTCCCACTCTTTTTTCCTGTACTCATAATCAGTACACCATTTTCTCCATGCTTTTGATAGGTCATTAGAGCCATACTTTACTTCAAACTCTTCAACCTGTTTTAACTTTGCAGCAACTTTGTCTGCATCAAAATCTTTAAATTTATTCATTATCAAATAGTTTTTCGCCATATTTCCAGTCGTATACGTCCCATTTATGCTCATTTAAACTTGCATAGATACATAGGTCTTTTATAGTTCTTATAGTTAAGTCGCCATAATTTGTCCACCTGTGTAGTTCAGCAATGATAATTCTAGTTGACGTAGGATATTGCCTAAGTTGTTTTTTTAGTTCCAGTTTTACTGCTGGTTTCAGTCTTTCATATAAGTTTTTCATAATTTTAGTAGTTACATTAATAATATCAATTTACTGTCGTGTTTATCTTGTAAAATATCTTTTGCTAAATACTTTTTTCTGTGGTAATTTATAATACTGATTACCCATTGAACCACACTCCCCGTATAGCATTACCATTTCTTTATGGTGATATTTTCTTTCCTTTCTTTTTTTCTCTGCATACTGACAGAGTTCTTTCATATTAGTTACTTTCATAATTTTCTAGCTTTTCTTGAACCACTTCAGTGCTTCGTTATATGTTTTAGTGTATCTTGGTGGCTTACCGTCATATTCAAAGTAACTATAGTGATAGTGTTCGTGAATTTCCTGTAATGCCGTTATAAACTCTTGTTCGTCAATCATATCATTTCCAAACATTTCCAGTTGGAACTCTAGTTCTTCTAGTAATTTTTTCATAGTATAGTTGTATTATAGTATTCATGGACTTCGTTTATTGCCTGTATGAATTCGTCTTTGTCTGAAATTCCTTCATTTAGACACTCTATTTGGTGACCTATTTCAGTCATCACCCATATAAAGTTATTATTTGGTCTTGGTTTTGCTGGTGGAAGCTTAGATAATTCGTATAATTCTCTAGCTAATTTACTTACTTTACTCATAATTTACTTATTTAATTTGTTTATTAATTTTTCTAGTTTTTCAACTAATTCTTTGGCATCTATTTTATTGTCTTTATATTCTAAAATAGGAAACCTAATTTCTTCTATTCTTACAAATCTTAGTGTTTTTTTCATTTTTACCATGGTAGTATAGTTTTTTCAATATAAGTTAAACCTTTTAATTTTAGCCAGTGAGATTTACCAAATTTGTATTGGTCAACTCCATCTTCGTCTTGTCCAAGGTATTTAGCTTTAAAACCAAATGAGTTAGGTAAATTTCCAACTGTATAGCCTTGGTAGTAAGTATTATTAAACTTAATAATATTGTCTTTTAAGAATTTAATTTTAGTCATAGTATATATTTTTTTTCAGTTACATATTAAATATCAATTTGAGTTCGTGTTAAGCTTGTAAAAGTATATTAACTGTTTAGTAGTATAAAAAGTATTGTAGGTATAATGTTACTTCTCTCTATTCACAAGTAAAAATAGTGACGTTAGCTAGTAAATATAGTTATAATAGTAAGCAATTGTCACACTATTCACCGAGTGTCAATATGTCTCGTTAATAACTATGTATGCCAATACGTCGTATTATACCATTCCGGCACGGTTTTTGCTATACGCAAATGCTATACATTTGCTATACAGCATCACCTCGCTGTTGAGTGGCTCTGTTGAGGCTCGAAGCGTAGGTGTAGATAGCTGGTAGCTAGAGAGTCTACTTTAATTCAACTCTCTCTATTACTACTTCTCTTACATTTGAAGGCATTCTAGTACTTTGAGACCAGTAACCTCTCTTCAACCAACATGGCATGATGTTTAGCTTAGGTAACATTACTTTTAATACTTCATCATGATTGTAAGTTACTTTTTCATTTTTGTTGTTGACAAAAGTTATTATCTGGTTGCGACCAAACCAAGACTTTCTTACTACAAAGTTTCTTCTTGTTATTGGTGGAAAGATTTCTTTAAGTTCTTTCTTACTTAGTTTACTGATTGCTTCATTTAATTTTTCGTTTGACATAATTTTGATTTTTAATTATTATTATTATTATTTTAGTTACACTTATAGTATCAATTGTGACTCGTGTTAAGTCTGTAGTTACCAACCACCAAATGTTATTGTTGGATTGTTAAATGCCAGGTGATAACATATGTTAATGAATCCGAATATAAATAGTCCTGTTAATCCTATCATTACCGTGTTGATAGTATAATGTTTAAATTTTCTTTGCATAATATAATTTTTAATGTTCACTTATAATATCAATTCAACGTCGTGTTTACTCTGTAATTGCTATACGCCATGGTCCGTAGTAAAAGGCCAATATCCTACAGGATTTTTATATATACTATACACAAGGCCTCGATGTACTACTACATAAAACATGAGAACCTCGATTGTAAACGATAAAAAGCAAGGGGGGCTGGGTTTTAAAATAGTGTTTTGTTTTACAAGGGTAACACGGTATGACTATGCGTAACCCTTTATTTCAATATTTGCAATATGACATTAGCTACTAGTATATAATAATAGACCCCTAGCGTCACATTATTAAAGTTTTAATATTATAGGTAATAATATATATATGGCACAGAAATTATCACCAACAGCACGCCGAGCAAAGGCAGCAAGAGACAAAAGATACGCAATGTCTGAGTGGGGTAAGTATAAAAAACGAACCGCACAGAAGAAAAAGTGTAAACCTGGATATGACTATGACCATAGGCTCAAAAAATGTGTAAAAGCCTCTAAAAATAGAGCCGGAGGAAGAGGAGGTACTAAAAACGAAACAACCAGAAGACGTTACGGGTACTAAAACCAACAATTTTACACAATTATACTAATTTAAAAACCAAAACCAATGACATTTTATTACAAAACTTATTCGTGGAACAAAAGAGACACGGAAATTTCAGAAAAAACCATCGATCTTTGGCAAAAGCTAGTTGAAAAGAAAAACTGGCGAATTGTTCAGCTACCAAACGGATTTTTCCAAGCAGAATACCAAGACTTAGAAGATAAATGGCAAGATGTTACCCGAAGAGAGACAATAGAGGGTGCAGAAGCAGCTATTGATGGCAGCATTGAACACTACACAAAGAAATTGGATTATTTAAAAGGTCCAACAGTAGTCAAAACATTCGAATAATAACCACTTAAACACAAATTTAATCAAATGGAATATAATAACCCAAGTGAGATAGTAAAAGATCTGTCTTTCGGGACAGAAGCAAAAAGTAAAATCATGCACGGGGTTGATAAACTAGCAAATGCAGTAAAATCGACCCTTGGTGCTTCCGGTAAATGCGTTATATATGAAGACGCTATGGGCCGGCCGGTCATTACAAAAGACGGTGTAACCGTTGCGGAAAGCGTAGTCTTATATGATCCGGTCGAAAACATAGGAGCGACTTTAATTAAGGAAGCAGCCAGAAATACAGTAAAAGAAGCTGGCGACGGCACAACAACAGCAACAGTGTTAGCGCAAGCATTGTTACATTTAGCATATGCGAAAATCGATAGCGAAGGGGTGCGTAATATTAAATTAGGTATATCCTCGGCTCTCGATAAAGTGACTAAGCACTTGCAGGAGGAAGCAATTCCCGTCAAGGATGACATGTTAAGATCCGTGAGTGCTATTAGTTGCAATAATGATGAAGCTCTAGGAAAGATAATATCGCAAGCCTATTCGAAAGTAGGCAAAGATGGTGTCGTTCTTATGGAAGAGTCCGAGACCCATGACACATACGTTAAATTCGTAGAGGGCACACGAATAGAAGGCGGACTTAAATCGCCACATTTTATGACAGACAGGGATAAAGGTAAAGCGGTGCTGGATAATCCATATGTACTAATAGTTACTTCACCAATACCAAATATCCGTAAAATACAGAGTGTATTGGAATTTGTTATTAAAAAGAAAAGGAGTTTATTAATCGTTGCGGGCGTAGAACAACAACCTATGGCGGCTTTATTAGCTAACAAGGTTAAAGGCAATATAAAAGTTAATGTTGTAGATCTGCCTGGATTCGGTCCAACTAAACAAGATACAGTAGAAGATCTTGCGATACTTACTGGAGCTAAAATCATAAATGAAGAACTCGGAGATGATTTAGACCTAATACAACCAGATGTACTTGGTGA
>Ga0181414_1000563_pt1 | contig 11388 bp, 13 predicted proteins | sample 37SPOviralmetaG_FD_130139 | JGI IMG/M metagenome (GOLD analysis project Ga0181414, IMG submission 130139) | Marine viral communities from the oligotrophic San Pedro Time Series (SPOT) site, San Pedro Channel, CA, USA - 37 SPOT_SRF_2012-11-28 | ecosystem: Environmental > Aquatic > Marine > Strait... | reverse complement strand
TTTAGGTTTGGGAGTTAATAAATATCCAACTGCTGTTAGGGCAACAGCAACAACAACCTGTCCAAACCATGTAAGAGCACCAGTGGCTCCAACTAAAGGAGGTAATGCGCCATTAACAATTAAAGGAATATGGTCATATTCTTTTGATCTTATTCCGTCATATGCAGCAGTTTTATCAACAAAATACCAATATTCTTCCTCTGTTAATCCAAGAGAATTACAGAGTTCTGCTTCCGTCGGCAATAACAACCTTCTACCGTAAGGCCGTCTATGGGACACCAGTTCACCACCAACTGTCCGTATGTCTTTCGGTAACTTAGCCATCCATCCTCCCAGAAAGCAGCCATACCATAACCATCATTTTCGCCACGGCATAAACCTATTGCTCCTAGTTTAGGGGGTGATTCGATTCCCCACCGATTTAATTCTTCAGTGAAGATACTGTAATCTTTTTTTTTTAGTCGTCGATACCAATTTCTTTTCGGTTCTGGTGATTTGATTCCATAATGCGTTAAAACAGTTCGACATAAACTTAAACAATCTCCAGCTTTATGTTTTTTAGGATCAGCACCTAAACGATAAGGAAGTCCGATTAACTGATCTGGCCTCAACGTGCTTGTATCTGTCCTGTGACTGGTAATTCTCCAACCATTTTCCTAGTTAACACTCTGTTAGGCGCATTAGCACCGACGGCATCAATAGCAGAGCTAAGTAAGACTTCAACAGTTTCAGGGTCATAACTTAAAGAAGCTGCTAACCATTCTTCACTCGTGATTGGAGTTGTATTTTTTTTAGCAAAAGATTCAGTCATTAAATATGTTTCTACTTTAATGTGATACTTATTTGTTACTGCTTGTTGTGCATAATTCATGCTAATTGCATTATTAGCAAGTATCAAAGATGACTCCAAGTTATCACCAGAACGACTACGAGTTGCACCTTGATAAAGAAAAGAAAGATAGCTATGACCGTCTACAATTTCATTGTATTTACCGTTTTGAAATTTTGTAGGGGTAAACGAAACAGAACCATTAGGTTTTGTAATTGTAATGAAATTGGTTAATGCAACAAGACTCATAATCCTAAATTAGACCTACGGCTACGAGAGTTTCTTAAAGAGGAAAGTGTACGAGCTTCACCAACAGAAGCACCTCTTTGAGCAGCAGTATTAATGATTTCACCAACAGCAGAACGTGGAACATAATCATCACCATTGAAATTCAATGTTGGGCCTGTGTAATTAACAGTCGTACCGCCACCACCTCTGTACTTTGCTTCAACGCCTAGACGACCATCAGAACCACGTTTAAGAGGCATGATTGCTTCTGGTCCTGCTTCACCCATAAGGCCAACTCCTTTGGCAAATGGGAAGAGTGTAGGGCTGTTGACTATGCCTCCTTTGGCGTAAGGGACAATACCGTTTTTAGCAACAACTAATCCATTAGCTCCTTTTGGCAAATCACCAGTAGTATTTAAGGCAGAACCAGAGCCAAGTCCTGAGAATTTTCTATCAGCAGCAAGAGATGCACCAGCCGTAAAGCTACTAAATATTTTCAACATCAATTGACGAGCATAAATCCTTGCCATGTCAGCAAGTATTGATCTTGCAAAGTCTTTAAATGATGCTTTACCTGTAGTGACAAAACTAACAATTGCATCTTCCATTCCTTTAAACGCATTTCCAACTGCATCTCCAATCTCTTCTCCTAATGATTTGATCCCGTTAAAATATTTAGTCACTCCAGCAGTAAGACCTTCGTAAACAGTTACACCTTTTTGACCTAACTTTGTCGTAGTGGTTTCTGTCTTAGTAATCTCCTCAGATACACCATTGATTATTTGGCCTAGCAACTTCCAATCTTCTTTAGCTTGCTCTGCTGTATCTTTCAAACCTTTTCTAACTATTTCTAATGCTCCTTCAAAATTCCCCATTGCTAATTCACCTGAAATCTTAACAAGATCTACTAAACTTCTCGTTAAAAATCTTACAGATGCAAATGTCGCAAACGCAGCAGCACCAACTGTTTTTAGCGTTCCTGATAATAATAGAAGAGCCTCTTCTGAGTTGGCAATTTGATTAATCATTGATGAGAATGATTCTTGAAATGCTGCACCAATAGGTGTAATAGTTTTACCAACAATATCTTTTAATTCACTCATAGCAGTTGCTAGACGATCTCCTGCTGCTTCTGGTCCCTGAGCAAGTATTTTTGCATTTTCTCCATATTTCTCAAACAAGGTTTGTGAGAATTTCATAAAGTCATCTAACGTCACTTTCCCTTGTTCTAAAGCTTTGTCTAATTCGGCAGGAGTCTTACCCATTGACTCGGCAAAGATCGTAAATGCACCAGGCAATCTTTCACCGAGCTGCTGCCGAAGTTCTTCTGCTGATACTTTTCCTTTACTAAATACCTGTGCAGTAGCTGTCATCGCAGATTTCATGTCTTCCAAGCTTCCACCAGTACCTCTAATACCAGAGGCAATAGATTCAAATACCTTTTCAGCATCAGATACGCTATGCCCTGCACCTTTTACTGAAGCTGTTAAAGCTGTAAATTGACGAACAATTACATCTTGAGGAATAGCTAAGTCCTTACTTGTTTGAGATAAAAACTCTTGTGATTTTGCATAAGTATTTGTATCTCCAATGACAAGCTTTAAAGCCTTTCTTTGTCTTGCAAGCGCAGCACTATATTCAGCAGTCGAACCGATAGCCTGACGAACCATACCTACTTGAGCACCAATAGCACCACCTACGGCTGCACTAATTGGACCTCCACCTGGCATGAATCCACCAATTGCAGCACCAATTGCGCCTTCAGGCCCACCAAATACTCCAGCACCAGCTATTGCACCAGCAGTTCTAGCCATGCGACCAAGGCCACCTGCCTTTTTAGTCCCTCCTTGCATCTTTTGCAATTCAGCATTTAATCTCTTTGCTTCTGCTGTTGCCTCTTTAAATTCTTTACTTCCAAACTCAACACTTGCAGCCAATTCCTTCCAAGAATTTGCTAAAGCTTTTGTATTATTAATACTTTTAAGATTGGTCGATTCCTGTTGCTTGAGTTCAGCAGAAAGTTGTTTAACATTTAGACCTGCTTTATCAACGTCTCTCCCAAACTGACTAAAAGCACGACTTAAGCCAGGTAGTTTCTCTGCTCCTGGTGTCGTTAGCTTGACAATTAATTCAGTTGTAGCAGAACCAGCCATTACTTCTTCTTATGCAAACAGGATAAAGCAGACATTTCCATGATCTGTATGCCTTCAAAAAGAAGACGTTCATCCTTTACTTCATATAGTTTACAGAGATATGGAAGAGATGAATAATTTAATCCTGTTAATCCACTCATACTTACATTCCATTGCGTCGATAAACGAATAAACATCAACACGGTTTCCCAATTCTCTTCCCATACCTCAAAATCAACAGGCTTACTTCTTGCCTTGGCTGCTGCTAACTGTTCTGGTGTCGCACCAAATGCTTCTAATGCTTCTAAGCCTTCATCTACAACACCACCGTCAGCCCAATGTTCAGCAGCCTCTTTTAGTTTTTTTCAGCACCTCCTGTTACCAATTTCCCATACGCTTCAATCACTGATTTCATTACAGTGAAATCATCAAGTAATGCTTTTTTACTTGTCTTGTTAAAGGGAAGATCCTCGCCATCTTCCCCGTTTATTCCTTCCCATCCCAATAAGATCGCATCTCCTAATGCTTCATCTCCTTCTTCTACTAACTTGTTAAATTCATCCCTCCCTAACTCTTTGAAAATTGCTGTAAATGTATGTTTCTTGAATTTGCCACCATCAGTAGCTTTTTGAACAGAAACAGGCCATTTAACAGAATTAGTCTTTTTTAGAGTGAAAGCCATGCAGTTAAGTGAAGACTATTGAGACCTCATTATTACCTGCTGTTGTGGGAAGTGCCAAGTATGGAATACTTAATGACCGAACACCTGCGGTATCTCCGTAGGTCACACCAGTTATGTCTGTTTGAGGAACATTTAGTGTGACAATATTGCCCGCACTAGCACCTAAAACAATGCTGGTATTTCCAGTTGCAACAGCAACTGCTTTAGCAAAATAATCAGTCGTACCAGTAGCAGGAGCTTCAACTACAGCAGTACCGCCAGCGTTACGATCTGTAATTAAAACTTCTTGACTAGACATCGTTTCTTTATAGCCAACAGTGTTGTTTAGACTTAATTCAAACGACTCAATACGCTGAGAAGTAGCAGCGTGGAATGTTGCAGTTGTAATGTTTGTGTCATTAACCTCTAACGCAGCAGCCTGATTTGCGACTGTAAACGTCCCTGACATTGCTGTTGCATCTGGAGCGACATAATTACCAACAAGCTGGAATGAAGCTGTTGCGCCTGATCCTGAAGTCAAATTGAACGTAACCGTTCCTCTTGCTCCTGTGATTTTGTGCCTTGTGTTGTCATAAAAGCAATAGATCGTGCATGAGCTGAACGATGCTGAGACAGGAGCATAAGTAACAGAAGTTGAACTAACAACTGTTTCAGATAAGCCACAACTCTTAAGCAGTGGAGAAAGAGCACTTGCAGTACCTGCGGCTCCAGATCCTGCTAATTCTGCTTCAAAACTAACTCCAACACGTTTGTTAGCGACCAAAGTTCCTCTTGTGCTATTGCCAAGAAAACCTTGCAACGTAGGGGTTTCAAAATTGTCAGATTCAATAGGAGTCAGTTCTATGTTTCCTACTTGAATTGCATTACTTCCTCCTACAGGAGAAGGATCGCTGTTGTAACTAGACTCAATCTTCGCTAGGAGATAGGTCTTCCGTGTTAGAGCCATTGTCAGTTGGGGTGTCGGTTTCTGGTATTAATGTAGTCTTCCCAGTTTTAGGGTCGAACACATAGGTTCCACCAGCACCAGGATTAGGAACATCTTTTTTGATTTTAGCCATGATCTATGCAGAAGTTAAATCTGTTCTACTTGTTCGATACCGAACTAAGAAGTCCTGACTAATAATACCGAGAGGTAGATCTGCTTCAATAAGACTGAAATCTGTACGATCAGGAGTCAAATCAAGAGCATTACTATTTACCGTTTGATCTGCCATTAATTTTAAATGTACGTCCTGTGTATAAGTATCTGAAACATCATCAGGCAATGCTGCACGAACAATTGTTGAGATTCTTACTCTCATTGTCCAATCCAACTTGTCGTAAAAGTTTGTACTTGAAGGTTGATCGCTTACTGGTTCAATAATAATTGCTGGTACTTCTCCACGAGCCAAAGGTTCTACACGACTTCGATAAACAGTTGCACCAGAAATTGCATCTAAATTTGTTTTTAATCTTGCAAGGATAAGTTCTCTTTTTGTGTCAGCCATTACACCTTACTAAGTAATAATTCAGAAAAAGTTGCATCATCTACAGGCAAATTTTCCCGAACTGTGTAATTAACAGAATCGACAGTAATCGCAGTGCCGCGAGGGGCAGAAGAAACATCAGAAGTTTTTGCTGTTAGCAAATACTCCCTTGTAACTGCAACACCTCCCGCGATGACATCTGCCGGCGATTCGAGAATCCCTTTAAATGTTGAACCACCACCAATTTGACAGGTCTTGCCAAAATCAGCGAGGAAAGCATCGGGAGTCTCGACAAACGCCATTCAATTACGCTCCGTACTTCTCAGAAGCGAACGCATTAACAGAAACGTATCCAGTTCCTGTACCACCTGCAACAGTGCAGACAAGTTTCACATAACGCTTTAAATCGTTAGTGTTTAAAGTCATTTTCTGAGCAGTTGCAGTGTTAGCACTAGAAGTAGTGAACCCGCCACTAGATACATCAGCGTAAGTACCGCCAGATGTATCACACTCAGTCAATTTGACTGCATAAGTAATTCCAGATCCTCCAGCAGAAGCATCTAGACATACGATCATGTCACCTTCGTAGGCAACGAGGTCAACAGCAGAGCCTGTCGCGGTGCTATTGCCTAATGAGTTGGCTCTAAGTGCAACTAATGTTGTCTTAGACCCCAGGTTGAGAATTGCCATTGGCTTTAGGTTTCTTTGGAGTTGTTTTCTTCTTCACCGATGTCTTTTTGACATCAGGTTCAGACGTTATGACCACATTCTGAAGCACAGGAGCCTCTTTTGCTTTACCCATTCCGATTAATAAGGTTGCAGTTCTGTCAGATGTATCGACAAAATCACCTTTTTTAACTGTTTGAAGATCAACAATTGTTGATTTAAGAATTTCGATACGCATAAGAGACTCCTAATTACTTAAGAAAGCTTACAGATGCTCTCTGGATGACGAACTGCTACGTCGTAATCCTGCATCGCTACAACACGGACAGTACCAGCAGCAGATCCTGTGTATGGATCAACCATGATGTCTAATCCACTCCAAAGACCAATCATTACATCACTGAAATTTGCAAAAATAGCAGTGCTATCAGGCATTGAGTTGGAAACGTAAGCAGAGTATCCGTTAATGGTGTTATCACCTTCATAAACGAAAATGCCATTTGTACCAGATGCCTTCTCAGTTGTTTTGAGAGTTCCACGAAGAGCAGAGTTCATCAAATAACCAAGGTTTCCTTGTAATGCGTTATCTGTTCCAAGAGCAGCTTCAGCGTTTACAAAGTCAGTAAAAGCAGCAACACCAGACTCAGTGTTGATACCAGTTACGTTAAGGATTCCAAGAGGCTTACTCTCTGTTCCTACACCGTTGATTGCCTGATTTTCAATTTCAATAGCAATCTGTTGTGCCAAGTCTTGTCTTACAAGATTTTCTACATCAATAGAAGATTGAAGTAAAAGACGACGAGAATAATCAGTTAAAGCACCAATTGTTCTTGGCTGAAGACTTACTTGGTCAACTGTTAGTTGAGACTCAGTGATGTTTGAGTTCTCAGCAACGTGATAAGTAGTTGCTCCACCAGACTGTCTAGGAATAGCAACCATTCCTTGAAGACCAGTTAATACATTTGCACCTGCTGATTGCAAAACAAGAGCTTTGCGAAGCAGATCAATGAATGAAGCACTTAGAAGATCTGTTGCTACTAAGTCACCACCTTGATTTGCAGTGCCAACTGTTAAGTCTCTTCTGCCATAACCAAGAACATCAGCAGGGATCAAAAGACCACGAGCTTCTTTTCCTGTTTTTGCTTGAGCAGCTTCACTAACCTCAAATTCAAAAGCAGCAGCTCTTTGTGCTTCTTTATCGTTTGGATGTGCAAGAGCTTTAAGTGCTCTGAGGAAAGAGAAATTACGAGTTTCTTTTTCTGTTAAACCAATTTCAGCATCCTGTGGATTAATTGGCTTTTCCTCTACACCCATCTTTTCAAGCAACGCAGTACGAAGCTCTTCAAGGCTGCGAGAATTTCCTATGAACTCCTGAGCCAACTCAACATGTTTAGTGCGTTGACCAAGAGCAATCATTTCAGCAACTTCCTTACGTTGGGCTTTTCTAGCCTCAGCGCGGATAGCAGCCTCTTTTTCGAGGTTAGGTTCCATTTGGGTTTCCTTGACGAGTTTACTTTGAACGGCTGAGGCCGTTTCCACACTCTCATTATTAGAGAGAGCGCGACCAATGCCAACATTTTTGAAATCTGCTGGCACTGTAACCAAGCTGATTTCAAAAGGTTGGAAGTCAGTTGCACGATAAGTCACAGGGTTTGTAGACTTGTCGGCCTCTAATTCATTGATTTTGTAGCCGAAGCTTACATTTCGAATAATCTTATCCGAAATCAGCTCTTGCATCTCGCGTCCAAGCTCGTTATTAGCAAGTCGAACACGAGCGAAGCCACGTTTGCCTTTGATATAGGCACGTTCAACGACTCCTACTATTTTATCCGCATCGTGTTGAAAAAGTAATGGAGCCCCAGTATTTAATCGGGACATATCCATTGCTCTTTCACTTATCTCTAAAACTTCATTTCCATACATTCGCTCGACTGGTTCTTCACTAGCGAAAGGAAATTCAATGACACGATCTTCATCTTTTGTTCTGACAAATTCAGTAAGATGAGCTCTTTTGTGAACTTCAGTTGTCAAATCACGCTCTTCTTCAACAACAGGAGTTGTTGTCTCTTCAACGACTTCCGCAGGAGGTTCAGCAACTGCAGACGCTCGTGATGCCACGAAGCCTGAAGGCTTATCTTTATAAGCCTTTCGCTTCGAGGATTGTTTGCCTCGCATAGTTTGACTAAATAATTTAGATCTTAGTCTAGTTCTTCCTGCTTAGATACACTTTTTTGCTTAGAAGTTTTTTCAGTCTTTGATTCTTTTGTTTGAAAACTACCCTGATCTGATACTTGAGAAGGATCTGTATCTAAAACAATTCCTAACTCTTTTGCGACCTCAATCTCATGCTGACGTTGACGCATTTGTTCATCAAAATCTCCACCATGTAAAGCAATAACCTGAGAAAGAGTCATTACACCACTACGAATTAAAGATTTATAGGCAGCAGCTTCTTTTTGTGGATCAACAAACTGAGCAGCAGGAGGAATCCATTTGCAATCTTCATATCGCTCAGGTTCTGTTTCGTATCCAGCCAATTCTAACGCTCCAGACATAACAGCCATTTGAAGCCATCTGTTATAGACCTCTTGGCAAAGTGTTTCGATTAAATACTGCTGAAGTGTTCGATAATGTGATCTGGTTTCAAGAATTTCAAGACGAGAAGAACTGTAATTTGACTGACTAAAATCAGAACTAACTTGCGTATAAGAACAACCAACACCAGCAGCTACTGCACGAAGCATTTGCTGAACAAAAGGTGTAAATGAGTCGTCAGGTCTATTAGGAGAGAAGAATTGTAATTCTTCACCAGGAGCCAATCGCCTGATAGAACCAGGAGAAAAGTCAAGAACAGCATCTTGCGAAACAGTGCCATCTTCAAACATATCTTGATCTGGTGTTTTGACGAAACCCATCATTGAGGCTGTTGCACGAGCAGCTACAATTTCAGATTCTTCGTATCCACTTAAGTTACGCAAACGCATAATTGCCGTAGCAAATGCGCTCATACCTCGTGTCTGTCCTGGACGTTCAATCGTATAAAGATGAATGATGTCATCAGCAGGGACTCTGATCCTTTTCTTTAACTCTTTCGGAGTAGAAGAGAATTGATAATCGCCAGGATGATAATCCCAGAAATGATAAGCAACGGGACGATCCCACTTATTAATTTCGACACCCATTTTGACTTGATTTCCATTCTTCAAAATGGTGTTGTACCCATCATCAAGAAGATCAGCTTCAATAACTTCAAGACCTAAAGGGATTTTGCTGTCACCAAAAGGTTGCTTAATCAAACGAACAAAAACTTCACCTGATTCAAGCATTGAAGTAATGCTTAGACCTTGAATATCAGCCCAAGACATTTTCCCTCCTACATGACAACGCTTGGCATTACCCCATCGTTTCCATGCTCTTTCGATCTTGTCATTAACGTCTTCAGCGAAACGATCACCACGTTTCATGCGTACTTGCGCTTGACTTTTGATGCCAGTTCCGACAACATTATTCCTAACAGCTCTTAAAGCAGCCTTCGCAAAATCACTGTCTCTGACAAGCTGCCGAGCAGAATTACGAACCGTTTTAATACTTCCCTTAACTTCACTATCAGCAGACGTTGAAGGTCTAACCCAGTCAGAGGTCAGACGGTTATTTTGAGCTGCTGCATAAGCTCTTTTTAAGTTAGAATTACGCTTTTTAGAGTCAAATAACTCTTTTTTAAGGGAATTAACCCATCCAAAACCGAAAATAGCCATTAAACGAACCTCACTTTTGCAAGACCAGGATTACCAAGACCCTGACGCATTTTCTCTTTCCTTCTTTCCATATTGATCTCGTTTTCCAACTCTGCTTTTAATTGAAGTAATTCACTCATCTTGTATCGCTTGAGGCTTCTTCCTCCAATCGCATATTCCTGAACCATTCCACCTTCTGACAAGGTGCGAACAGCAGTTTCTACATGTCCGAGATCAATTTCTGCGCGAGATCTATCATCAAAAGCAGAAGGATTCCCAGTGTAATAAGCAGAAGCTTTAACAGTGAACTGACCACGACCTGCTGTGTATCTAACTGAACCGTAGGTAGCTAATGCTTGCCATGTCCATGTGCCAGCATCAAATGTTGTAGTTGTAGAAGAAGGAACGGTAACTCTCCATCCTCTTCCTTCATCAGCACCTGTAATAGTTGCGCCTTCATTCCCTTTGTTAGTTCTTGCGTACCAGTTCAACGCATAATTAGTGTTATCAACTGGATCGCCAATGGGATCAGTAAAAGCAGGGACATCAAAAATGATCGTATCTGCGGGATAGATCAAATCTGGAACAAGAATGGTTGGATTAGTCACCAGTTACTCACGAAAGAAGTGTTAGTTTTTTTAATTTGACGCTGAGGTGGTCTATATGGTGATTCTACTGGTTTATTTTGCATTAAATCATCTTTTCCTGCCTTTTTTAAGGCATTATCACGTCTATTTTCAAGTTGTTTCCATATCGTTCTACGATCATAAATCTGATAAAGACGTTGCAAACTAGCGTATGCGTACACCATTTCATCTAAAGCTTCATTCCTTACACCACTCTTTTTCATCCATACTCGTTCAGCTTGATAACCGTTTTTAACCTTTCGTACTTCTCGTTCTGCTGTTAATTCTTCAAAGTAATCATTTGTAATAGTTGGATAGAAATGTAAATATCCCATACCTGGTTCTGCCTCTTTTAGTCTTCGATGAAGATGGGTTTTGATCTTATTAACAGCGACAGAGAACAATAAAACACTTCTTCTAAGTGCTTTTCCTGTTGAATTAGTCTCAATTTTGTTTGGTTTACTAAGAAATAAATCATTTTTAAGCCTTGCAATACCCTTAATTGCAATTACACCCATATTTATTCGGTCTTTTGAGTATTTATAAACTTCATCAGTGAAATGACCACCTGTATCAATCGCCGTAACTTCAATTTTCATCTCTATCCCATCTTCGTTTTTGTAAGGAGAAGAAATGACCTCATCTAATTGAGTCCAGACATCGGCACGAGATGGAGCACCATAAATTTTAACGCGATCTATTAGAAACATTTCTTCATTACGACCTAAACCCCAAACGGACAAAGAAAGTCGATCATCTTGCGTATCAACACCTGCTAATAAAATTAATGCTTCTCTTGGTGGGACTCCTTGTTTATATGTTGCCTCAGCAGCACGATCCATTAAGGCACTTGCTCCGATCTTTGATTCATATTCGTCTTGCCATACTTCCCCAAGCACTGTGTTGATATAGGTGCGGAGTTGCTCTGGATTATCTTTTGACGCAAGCCATTCTTCCACCAGATTTGCCCAAGTTGCATTAGGGCTGTAACTGTAAGCAGCCCAAATGTGAAAGCCAACGTGTTT
>Ga0181414_1000556_pt1 | contig 11462 bp, 11 predicted proteins | sample 37SPOviralmetaG_FD_130139 | JGI IMG/M metagenome (GOLD analysis project Ga0181414, IMG submission 130139) | Marine viral communities from the oligotrophic San Pedro Time Series (SPOT) site, San Pedro Channel, CA, USA - 37 SPOT_SRF_2012-11-28 | ecosystem: Environmental > Aquatic > Marine > Strait... | reverse complement strand
GTGTCTCATCACCTTAACTAGCGGTTGCCAGTAAGTTTATTCAGTCACTCCCGACGTTGCGTCCAACAAATATATTATAGCATAAAAAAAGAGGGTGTCAAGCACCCTCTTAAAAGATAAGCAATATTGCCTATTACATTAGGTTTGCAACCTGTACTCTTCTGTAGTACTTATTAGCATTAGCAGTAAGTGCGCCAGAACCTTGAGTAAGTCCGCCTGAGAATGGGTTAGATACCATACCGTAACGAGTCTTGAAACCAATTTTTGGTTGGAAGGTGTCAGGGTTGATTGCTCTAACTTGCTGTAACGGAACGTAAGGACAGTAGAATAATCCTGCGTCGTAAGGTGAAGTACCTTTGTATCCTGCAACATAGAAGTGCTTGTCTGCTACGTTTGCTGAATATGGGTCAACATAAACCTTGATTCTTCCGTTGAGTGTACCAACTAGAGTTGAAGAAGTATCGTCTACACCTGTTAGAGGGTTGTTACCCTGTAAACCTGGAGCGTAGTCTAGAACTCCTGCCATTCCTAGTGCTGATGCAACGTCTGCTGAACAGATTAGAATGTTGCCCTTCCCGCGACGAGTTTGCTGACCGATAGCGTTAGCGTCTCTTTCTATCTGGAATAATAGTCCTTTGAATTTCTCAACTGACCATCTACCATTAGAGTCAACGTCTAGGTCGAAGATACCTGCAGTAGAAGTATTGTTCTGTGCACCTTTTACAGCGTTTGTGTAAATGGTTCTAACAACTTCTCTGTTGATTTCTGCAAGGATCTCTGTTGACAGAATGTTTGACAACTCTTGCTCGGCATCAAGACCATGAATCGCTTTCAAGTCTTGAGCTAGTTCGATGCTGTACTCTGCCTTTAGTGCTCTTGCTCTAGCAGTAACAGTGACTTTCTCGATTGAGAAACCCATTTCTCTGAACGCAGTGTTAGATGAACTATCGTCTAGTCCTTCAACTGCTGCTGTTGTCATACCAGTAGCATCTGCTGTCTGCTCGTAAGTACCTGCAGAGGCATCGTTAAGAACAGCAGGGTTGTTACCTTCTGCGTCGTTTGTTGCGTCGGATGCGCCAGGATCGTATGCACCTGGACCTCCAGAGAAACCTGCGTTTGGCTCGTCGAAGAATGCTTCGTCGTAACCTGATGCGTTTGGATCTCTTTCAGAACCGTAGTTAGTTCTCATCGCAAAGATAAGTCCTGTAGGACCTGTCATTGGTTGAACACCTGCGATATCATAGGCGATCAATTGAGGCATTGAACGTCTGATTAGAGAGATCAGTACAGGGTCGAAACCTGCTACTGGACCTGTTGCGGTTGAACCGCCAGTGTATCCAGTTGTTTGTAGAGTCTCAGAAAGGATTTGTCCTTCTTCGATCTGTGCTTTTTCTTGGTTTTCAAGTAGTTGTGCGACTACGCCTTTCTTATAGTTATCACTAATCTCTGGGAGAGCATCGTGATTCAGAACGGGTGCCCACTTCTCTTGTAGTTTTTGAACAGTCATTTGCTGTTTATTCTCCTTTTAGAAGTAGTAATTTTGTTTAATTATTTGGACCATCGAGCGATTGCATCGACATACTTAGACATCGTGCCACTCTCTGTGCTTTCGACAAGGGGTTGTGTTCCATCTTCGGTGGGTTCCTTCGCTTGTTCAGCGATCTCAGCCTTCCTAGTGAAGTATGATTCCTTTATCGTTTCGATCTTCTTACGAAAATCTTCTTCATTTTCAAACTCAACACCCTCTGCTAATGATGCTAACTTCTCCTTTTGGGTTTCTGCTAGTCCAGTAGCGCATTCGTTCACAATTTCCATTTTAACAAACTCGCCAATTCTCTTATTTAAAGATACATTGGATTCGACTGTTTCGTTGAGTTTCTTTTCCATTTCATCTATCTCTCCAACCATACCGTCAAGTAGATTGAATTTTTCCTCAGGCACACTGAAGTTGTGCTCTAAGAAAAGGGTTTTTAGACCATTGAAGAATGATTCACTCATCTCAGTCTTAATACCGTGCTCAACTTGGAGACTATTCTCTTTCATCCAAGTTTCTGCAGCATAAGATAAGTAGTCATCAACCTTCTCGGCTAATTCTGTTTTGACCTTCTCTACTTCTTCCTGTAGAGTAGATTCAAATGCTTCTTGCAACGCTTTTACTTCGCTGTTCACTTTTTCTGTGACCACTGCCTCGAAGATAGTTATTGCTTTTGCTCTGAATTCTTCTGATAATTCTTCACCAGAGACAAGAGCGTCAACATCTTGACTAAAGTCGTACTTGGTTTCAGTGATTGCTTCTTCTTCACTTTCTGCGTCCTCCATTTTAGCGGATGCTGAACTAGGTTTAGTAGATAAGGATTTAGAACCTTCATGCTTTACTGCACCTGCAGCAGACGCACCTGCGTTCTTAGTACCTTTTGCACCTTCTTCTGAATCAGTATTAACATCGATAACTTTTGCAGCACCACCTTTCGATGTATCGATTGGCATGCCAGGTTTAGCGTCTTTGTTAACCGCAGTTTTAGATTGGGTAGTGCCTTCGGTCACTTTTTCCATATCATCAAGATTTTTTTCGAGGGTCTCAGCCATTGTTTGAACTCCGTTTTGCTTTAAGCGTTGTCTGTATTTATTTATAAATCATAAACTCTTCAAAAACTGTTCAAACGCGGAGACTTTGCGTTCTTGTAAGTTAATGAGGGTTGCTTGATCTATTTCTTGCTTGATTTGAGCAACTGCAGACTCTTTAAGTATGCCATTATCCCAAATCCACTCCTTTCCTTCCATGATACCATCCACAAATGCGTCAGGTGCTGAAGGATCTGCTACTATATCAGCAGCAGTAGCGAGCATAAAGTCATCCATAACAACATTACAGTTCTCTTCCTTACGGATTGAACCCATGCCACGGGATGATACTCCTAATTTTACGCCCTCGTCTAGCAATGACTTGGCGATTTTACCTGATGGTGTATCAAGTAATTTTGCTCTACCAATAAAGTTATTACCCTCTTCTTTCAAAGAAAGTATTTTGTGTGACACACGATCCAAGTTAATGGATGGTCCGTCAGGATGACCTAGTTCTCCAAGGGCACGCCCTTTTTGAATGTAGTTCTCGCTATATTTAGTGACTTCATTTTGTAAAGTCTTAAATGGATACATTCTGTTGTTACGGTTTTTTAGTTCCGCTTGCAAGAATACCCCTTCAATGAAGTAACTCTTCTTGCCATCTTTCTCTTCAGCGAGAAAGTCAACAGTTGTAATTTCTTCAGCGATCAGTCTCATCATTCGGTACCTCTATTGGTTCTTGTTCGGCAGAAGGTGGATCAATAGATGAAGGTGCTGTGTCAACAGGTTCATCTTCTGGAGTTTCTACATTACCTTGAGTTGGTTCTGCAGGTTCTTCAGTACCGTCAGGTAGTTTATCTGCAATTTCATCTGCAGCATCCTGTGCGGTATCATCCAATTCAAATCCCATAGTTTTAGCAAACTCAACTTTCCTTGCTTGGATCGCATCGTATGCTTTTGCTGCTAAAGCATCTTGAACTGAATCAACTGCTTTTGCTTTATCGTCGCCAAAGATCTGATCAACGATTTGTTTTGCTTGGTCACTTGCCATAATAACTCCTACTGTATACTATTTAGCATTTAGATCTCCCCTCTGCGTGCGTCGCTAGGGTCAACCTGCGGAGCATCACCATTTGGTGCTGCTTCTACCCCTTCTGGAGGGGCCGCGTTAGGATCCATAGATGGATCCATTTCTGCTGATGGATCAGGTATAACACCAGATTCAAGTTCAGATTCAATTTGTTTGTCAATGTCGGCAATCTCGTGTGCAGTTTGTTTGAGGACCTGAGTTCTGATATACTCCACTGAGAAGTATTTACCAACATAAGGGTCCATTACATTAACTTGATTCATCCTTTCGTTACGGATCTCAATCTCCTTGAGTTCTGTAAAGTAGTTGTCAGCAATGTAATCATATTGGATATGTTCTTTCATATCCTCCCACTCTTCAAGTGATATAACACCTTTTAGAATGAGTTGTGTCTTTAAAAGATCATGGAATAGTTCACTAAATCTCTTGCGGAGACGTGAAATAAACTTCTGAAACTTAACTTCATCTCTAGTTATTTCCGCAGCACGACCTATGTTAAAGGTAGTTTCTGTTTCTAACCTTGAGGATGGAACGTTGAGTGCCTTGTAAAGTTTCTTCTGGAAGTATTTGACGTCCTCAAGTTCTCCAAGATTTTGTCCACCTGGGAGCGTAGTGATTTCAGTGCCTCGTCCCCCTTCTCGTCTGGGTAACCAGAAGTCTTCGAGCATTGACATGAACTTCTTGTCATCTTTAATTTCTCCTGTGTTTGCATCATACACTAACTTGTTACGGTATCTACCCATAACTTCACGAAGGTATTGCTCCGCTTTGTTCTTAGGTAAGTTACCAACATCAATGTAAAATATTCTACGTTCTGGAGCTCTCGATAATCTATAGATTACCAAAGAGTCTTCAATCATACGCAGTTGGTTAACTGCCTTGATTGCTTTGTGTAAGTGCGATAGCACCATGTTTTTATTGAGATCCTGTATACCAGAATGACAATATGAAATAGAATCAGGTGCAATTTTAATACCCTGATTACTAGCATTCTTCAATCCTTTTGCATTGTATAGGTAATACGATGCAGAAGATGTCATTAATTGTTGGTTAAGATCTACTTTGCCTTGAAGTTGTTGAGGTTTTTTTGCCTCATACTCCGTAACCTTTCTGATCTTACGAGGGTCAATATATCTTATTTCGTTTAAACCTGCCTTGGGGTTAGCGGGATCGATTACTTTATGATAATAAAGTCTACCATCAACATACCAACGACGGAAGATTTCATACGATCTATTGTCAAAGTCGAGAAGACGGAGTATTTCATCAAACTCCTCTCGCATTAACTTTTTAATTTTATCTGATACTCTGAGATTTGATAACTCTAGTTCGACTGGTACGTCGTCAAAGTTACCACATATCGTTTCATTAACGACATCATCTACAGCACTATCACATTCTGGTTGGAGAACCATCTCTCTATAACGAGTGATAAGTTCATATTCATTACGAATAGTCCCATCCATATCAATTGAGTACCCATAGTACCCGCCCCCAACGATAGGTTGAGAGCCATCCATACTATCCTTTTGAACAAAAGAAGGTCCCTTAGGAACCTTCTTTGCTCTCTGGAGTGAAAATCCGAAGAGTTGAGACATTTAATTTACTAGTCTGTTATTAGTCCTACCTTATTTAGGCACTTTGTGGAAACTTATTTTCCAGGTCCTCTGAGAGCAACTTCCCAGTATTGTACTTGCATCTCTACAGTGAACTCTTCGATTGCATCATTGCTTCCGAAGTCTAGGTCAATAGCGGAGATATTTGTTGGGAATACATCAACAAATCTGTATGCTCTTAGTGGTGCATGTGGTGTACCTGACGCACTCTGACTTGTTGAACTTGTTGACTGAGTTGTAGGTGACGATGCATTTCTATCTAACTGAGTTACGAACATGTCAGCAAAGTAGTTATTAATATTTGTACCTGCTGAAGTAACGTTCTGACTGTATGCTTGGATAGATTCAGTCCACTTCTCAAACCCATCTCTTAGTTTGAAGTTCTTGTCGTTCATTATAGTGATTGTCCAAGGTTCAAAGGTGCGGTCTCCTGCAATCTTTAAAACTCTTCCTCTATAAGGAACTTCAACTGTACCTAACTGTGTTGCAGGAAGGTTCGCTGCTTTCACTGTAAACTTACCCAGTTCTGTTAGAGTAGTTCCGTTGGCAACAGTCGCTTCTGGGAAGTTCAAAGTACACTCAAACAGATTAGGTCTTGCGAAATCTGTAGCGACCTTTGATTTAAATTCTGAAATACTTGACATGTTAAAATCTCAATAAAATACGCCTTGTCCTATTATTTAGAACAAAGCGTATTTTCAGAGCTTATTTTCTCTTATTAGTTAGCAACTTCCGTGAACGCGACACCTGTACGAGTAGCGACGAAGGTTAGAGTAATGTAGTTAATAGTCCTTGTTGGTTTAACATAGATCTCTGCATTGAACTCTCCTCTGTCTACTGACTCAGGTGGGTTATTGCTTTCATCACACTTGACTAAGAAGTCTGTAACTCCTCTACGTCCTTGTACATCACGGAGATATGGTTCGACAATGTTAAGGAAGAATCCTCTTTGTGTCTCATCATTCTGCTCGAATAGTTGTGACTTAGCAGCACCAGAGATTACTCTCTCGATTGTTAGGAATAGACGTCTTACATTGATTCTATCAAATGCAGATGCAAATCCTTGAGCTGTCTTATCACCGAATAGTACGATACCTTGACCTGGGAATGAAACAACTGGGTTGATTCTAGCAGAGTATAGTCTATCACGCTGTGTCTTGTTAGGTGTGTATGCTAGTTTGATAGCGTTTCTAACAATTCCTCTTTGGAATCCTGCAGGTGAGAACCATGGTTCTGCAACTTCAGTTGTTTGTAAACATAGACCTGCTATGTCACCGTTACATGGAACGTATCTGTATACATCATTGTACTTGTCATAGATGTATTTGTATCCAGAATCAAATACGATGTAAGAACTTGAAGGTAACTGATCAAAGAATGAGATTAGATTATCTGTCTGTGTTGCTGCACTTGATACACCGATTAAGTTTCCTCTTCTTGGTGATACAAATAACATACAGTCTCTTCTCTCATCTACGATTGCTGCTAGTGCAGTAATCTTGGCAAGTGCTGCTGCATCGTCTGCACCAGATGGACCAGTTAGAATAAAGTCGATTGTCTGTGACTCAGGATCTTCTAGTAAACTGTAACCTGTAGTTACGTCACCTTGTGAAACTGTGTAACTACCACCAGAGTTTGCATAATCAACACCGTTGATTAGTCTGTAGTAGTATGTTGAGTTTCCTTTAGAACCTATAGTTGTGTCACCTGCAGGATAATTTGTTGAACCTGCTGAACTTAACAGTAGATCGAATGATGTAGTTCCTACTAATCCGAATGTACCAGTACCACTGTCTACATCAAATAGACCTGTTTCGTGCTCACCCCAGTAAACGTATTCAGATTTCTGCTGAATAACTTCAACGTAGAAGTTTGTTTCTCCTACAGATGATTTAGCATCGGATGCTTTTGATACTCCGACATATCTCTCAAGTAATGTTCCTGCATTACCTGTGATCTTACCGTCTACATCAATAACCAAGATGTGCATCTCATCTCTGAATCCACCATTGGCAGATGCATAAGATGAAGTTCCTGGTCTAGGAGCAACGTTTACCCACTTCTGTGTAGGTAGATACTCTCTTTCATCATACTCAACTCTTACTGAACTGATTGCAACAGCAGTAGAGTTTGTATCTGTTATGCTATCTGCTGCAGCAAAGTCGATACTTCCTTTATCTTTAACAATATATACTCTTCTTTCGATACCACCAGTTCCGATTACAGCAGTGTTAGAACCTTGAGTAACAGTCTGACCATCAGCAATGATACCAGTAATACCACCAGAAGGCATTCCAATTTCAATCTTTCCTGCTGCTGAGTCGTATGCTAATACGTTAACTGTTTGTGCAGAACCAGAAATACTGATTGTAGTTGTTGTTCCAGGAACGAATGATCCTACAACAGATCCAACTGTTAATAATACACTATACTTAAAGACCTTACCCGCAGCACCAGATGTAGCACTTAGTGCTTCAGTTGCAACGAACTCATGATCGTTACCAGATCCAGGAGCAGGGACAACAGCAATCTGATCAGCACCTGCGTCTGTGACGAAGATTCCGATTGAGTTTCCTTTAGCACCAGGGGTTCTTGCTGCCCACTTCCATGAGTTAGAACCGTTTAGGTATGTTGTTTCGTAGTCTTGTAAGTTTTTAATCTTAACTGCAGTACCTGTATTAACTGCATTCTTTAAGTTTGTGCTATCTACACGAACTGTTTTTAGTACTCCACCGTATGATAGGAACTGCGCTGCAGTATACCAATATTCATAGTTGTACTCGTTTGGTTCACCGAAAGTTGCTACAAGTTCTCTTTCTGAACCAATGTCCTTTATTTCCTCGACAGGACCTAGTTCAAAAGGTGCTGCAATTACCCCCGTGTTAGCGGTGGATAAAGTGGTAATAGTGGTCAGATCTCTTTCCTGTATAACAACTCCAGGACTGGATTGATTAGCTGCCATGTTAAATTTCTCCTTGGTAGGTCCGTAAATTCTGGTTGTCTATAAGATATTTATAAAAATGAAACTCTATCTATAGTCCCACATGTAAGATTTATCTCCATACTCCGCGACTTTCCAGACATCGCCCTGTGCGTCTTTGAATTGCTCTTCTCCCATACCATCATCTACGAACCCAAAAGGTGCCATATCCTGTTCTATTGACTCTCTTTGATCATCAAAAATCCGCGCACGAACATCGTTGTCATGCATCTCTTTAAAGAATGGTTGCATTGCCATCCACCCAAATATAACTAAACACATTGCTAGGTCATCATTACATCCATCTTCCGCTTGGAATGTAGAACCTTTTGCTATAAATGTAGTTAGTTCTGCTATCATATCATAGTCTGGTATTATAAGTTTATCTTCTTCTATCAATGCCTTTAAGTTAGAACACCCAACTTGCTTAGTGGCAGTTGACATCTTAAGACCTAGTTGTGTCTTCTTACCAGAAAATCCTTGTCCAAGTTGTTGCCCTGCTCTACCACGCATAGATGCCATAAGTAAGTTTTCATACTCTAGATCATACTGTATAATATCTGCTACCTGCCCACCAATATCATTTACTTCACATAAGATATATGCTTGATTAAAATTCTTTGCTACATCTACAATTAAGTTAGGTAGGACAATAGGTTTGATCTCATTGTTCTTATATCTTGCTACTACTTCATATGGTACAGTGCTTGTGTCTATCACAACGAATGCGGAATAGTCATGACCTACACCACGAGATACGTCTACAGTAACGACATACTCATGATCTTCCTCTCTGTTCTTATATAATGCTAGTCCTCTATTAGTCTTAATAGGATCATGGTATGCCATAGTCCTTAACTTACTTGGAGTTATTAGTGTATCAACAGAGCCCAGGAACTCACATTCAAACTCAACTTTAAACTGTGCCTCTGATGTGTTCTTAATAGTTTGTTCTTTCCAAACCTCGTCTCTACCAGGGACTTGTGACCAATGAACCTCAGTTGGGACATACTCATTTTGTTTACGCTCTGCATCATGCCAGAGTTTGTAAAACATGTTCATCCCATGAGGGGTTGATATAATAATAACTTTAGTATTCTTACCAGATGAAATTGTTGGATAAACAGAACTGAAAAACTGATCAGCGATATGATTCGGAACGAAAGCGAATTCGTCCAGAAATATAACGTTAAAGGACATACCGCGAACAGCACTAGCAGAAGTAGAAGCAGCGAGGATTTTACTCCCGTTTTCCAGTTCGAGTGACCCTTTGTTCCATCCGAGAATACCCTGTTGCAACCATTTAGGGAGATTCTCATAAGATAGTTGGAGGCGGCCCAACATTTCTCTTGCAGTTGCTGCTTTGTTTGCGAGGATTGCGACATTTACATTGTCATTGAATAGTACATACCATAGTAGATATGCTGTAACGATAGTAGATTTACCTGACTGACGAGGTAACTTTGCTATGTTGAATCTTTCTGCATGAAAACTTTCTACCATACTCTCTTGAAAGTCATACATTTTAAATGGTATGATACCTTCATCAAGAGATACGATCTTGATATACTTTCGGATAAAGTAAACAGGATTTTCTGCACACTTCAAGAACTCAGCAATCTGTTTCTTAGTAAACTTTTGAGAAACATTTGCCTTTTTTAAATTGGGGTTACCAAGATATAGTTCTTGTTTTACTGCCATTACTGTCCTTTAATTAAGAAATGTTTTTTGATGACAGTTACTTGATCTTCGTACTTAGCAATCATGTTGAGTTCGGTTTCGATTGCTTCCATGATATCTGAGTGCTCACCTATTCCAACAGGGTTGTTTAAGTAAACTTCTACATTCATTTTGTGTTTCTGTATATCTCCTTGAGCATGAGCAAGAAGAGCAGCGACCATTTTTTCTCTCATAGTTTGGGTTTGTCAAATAGTACATTCTGTATATATTTAGTTGCCCACGAATTATCAAACCATTGGGATAATACTGCTTCAGTTTTCTTATTTTTCATCTGTGATGTGCAGTACCATAACTGATCATCATACCTTCTCATAGTCTTTTGCCACCTAGTTTCTTTCTCTGCTGTCCTTACTATGTGACAGAATACTTCTAGGTAATCACTGCATAGTAATAGAAACTTATCATATTCATCTGTATCCAATCTTTGAAACCTACACCATGGTGAAAATATCTCACCCCACTCTGGCAAGTTTCTAGTTTTCTTAAAATTATATTTTATATTACCAAGATTATAGTTCACCTCATATACTGGTGATACATCAACTATAGCAGCAGTTACATTACCACCTGCCTGTACTATATCACATCCAAAGATAGGTATAGGATAGTATGGATCTGGGAATAAAACACAATGAAGTATTTCTATCTTACCAGTAGTTGCCCTTTCTACATGTAACTTTCTTAAACCAGGGCACTGCCACATGTGATTATAGATGGATACATTACCTGCATGTACCTCATCATAATCTGAAACAAGTTCTTCTATTTTAGATAGTCTAGTAATCTTTGATCTGATTAGAGATTCTAAATCAGAGCAGAGTCCCGAAACTACGTCTAATTTCACGGAGTGCATCTAAGTCCATATTTTTTGTACCTCCATCATATGCATGAGCATATCCTTCAGTAATCATCGTTTCATTGAGCGATATCTCTGAATCGCCAATGTACAACCAACCAAGCAAACGACCATACTTACCAACCCCACCTTTAAGTTCAGTTCGTATAGTGAGTTCATCATCTCCATCAATAGCACCCTCAAGTTTTTCTTTCATCCAGTTTGTAGCATCTATTCCCAATGCCTTTTCTTCCAAGTTCCTTGTTCTTTTCTCTGGCGTATCAACTCCTGCAATTCTAACTCTTTCTTTCTTGTATAGATCAAACCCAAGATCAATGGTAACGTCAATAGTATCGCCATCAACTACCCTGTTTATTTCCGTCACTCGGAAGTTGTAACAACTCTTCCTGCTTGGGGGTATCATTGCTCCCATCGTTCATCTCCGAATATGCATACTTCATTATATATGCGATGATAATAGTGACTGCTATTACCAATATTAACACCATTACATTTACAGAATGGACGACGGTCACACTTTTGCTTTCTCAATTAGATACTTTTCTTTTTGTGATCCTTTCTCAGCAGCATACAGTGCAAATGACTTAGTGGCAATCATTGCCATAATATGTTTGATGT
>Ga0181414_1000552_pt1 | contig 11502 bp, 12 predicted proteins | sample 37SPOviralmetaG_FD_130139 | JGI IMG/M metagenome (GOLD analysis project Ga0181414, IMG submission 130139) | Marine viral communities from the oligotrophic San Pedro Time Series (SPOT) site, San Pedro Channel, CA, USA - 37 SPOT_SRF_2012-11-28 | ecosystem: Environmental > Aquatic > Marine > Strait... | reverse complement strand
TAGGGGTACCACAGCATTTATGATTTTTTGATATATTAATGCACGCGAATTCAAAGTCAATTAATTTTAATTTAATATTTCCTGATTCAAGGTCATTACAAACAAGAAAATTATCAGGTTTTATATCAAGATGTGCAATATTTAATTTATGTAATGCAGAGACAATGGTTATGATTTGTTTAAATGTTGTAATAATGATATTGAAATAATTCCTATTAGTTATTTCAAAATCCATATCCTGAAGTGTTTTATATAAACCACCATTAGGTTCAAACATATAATGAAATAGATCTTCTTGTGGAAAGTATATATATTCTTCAATCCACTCTGAAGAATTATTATAATAAATTGATAATGGTAATAATCCATATTCAAAATTAAAATATTCTAAAGCCCGAAATATAATTAATAATTTGTTTAATTTATGTTCATTTATTTTATCAGATTTAAATTTATATACTTTATTTTTGTATAATAAAACATATGATTTATAAATAGGTTTACCTAAATCAACAATATTAAATACATCAAGTTGTGTTTCTGGATATATCATATTATGTTGTTCAGTGGTATAAATAATTTTATAATTAGATTTAGTTGATTTATTTAAATCGATATCAGAATCTGTAACAAATACTTCAACATCTGTAGTATTAGTAGAATAAAAGTTATAGAATAAAGTCGAAAAGTATGACCCCATTAATTAAATAAATGAGAAATTAATCAATTTTATTTATTTAACGAGTTATAATAAGTCCATAATTGATTTTTAAAATTATCGTTAGGATTTGCAATATTACGACGTTTTTTAATAAAATCTATTGCAGTATCAGGATTGTATTTATATTTATAGATCATATATGCGATTAATATAGTAACACTACGACTAACTCCACAAATACAGTGTATTAAAATACCCTTTGGATTAGAAATAGTAGATATATTTTTAGATACGATACTATCTATGAAATAATTAGTAGTGTCGAAGTGTTGTATAATATTTTGTTCAGAGTTATCAATAAGTGTTAAATTTATGTGATTTATTGATGAGTCGTATATGTTATCTAGTCCTGATACGGCTGAAATGACATTAGAAATATTATATTCTTGTAGTTTTTGAATGTTATGTGCATCATATACATTGCCAATATAAATATTATCAAGGATATGATCTGCGGTGAAGTCATTTGTGACAACATATGTGTGATAATAATAACGTAATTTACCGTAAAAATAAAATAAATATTGATTATAATTTGTTAATGTTGTGAGCATATATTTTTATAAAATATTTAATTTTTATATATCTTTAATTAAAGCATCAAAATGATAAACATTATTTTTAATTTTAGTGTAGAGTATGTGTATAGTAAATATGAAGTTATTGTCTATAATAGACATAATGTGTTGAAATCTTAGGTCTTTTCTAGGGCTGTGATTGATAACAGTGCCTTTTATAATTTTATTGTTTTTTTTATTATATGCTTTTGGTGCATATATGAATATATTGATTTTATAAATATGACTTAATGCAACAAGTTCAGGTATTCCGCCCCATTGATCAGAAGACGTATTTTTTGAATAAATTTTGTAATTTGATATATAATCTTGAAAATGATATAAGTTATGATTTAATAGTGTAAGTTCTTTGACGGTCATATGAAAATTATATAAAAAAAGATTTTGATTTTCAATAATCCAGTTTACAGCTTTAGCTTGAATGATTTTAGTATTTAAGTTAGGTTTAACGAGATTATATATTTTTAGTATTTTAAGTACGGAATTATAACAACAGGTACCATTTTTTTCACAGGGTATAATAGAGAATGCATTATATGGAAGTGTTTTTTCACAAAATGTATTGTAGTTCATTAGAATAAAATAGAATAAAAAGATATATTTAAATATAATTAAATGAAATTAAATAAATAGTTTATCGGGAACATCAAAAGAGAATGGATTAAGTATGACCCAGGGTACATAACAGGAATCATCAAATATGCATGCAATAAGTTTATAAGATATTTTAAAAATTTTATATAGTAATGCAGAAGAACATAATATAATTAAAACAATTAATAAAAATGAAAAAGGTTTTAATATAAAGGGCATTTGGGGTATGGGTGAATTTTTGCGCATATGGTATGCATTAGGGATACTGTATCCTTTATTTCTGAGTAAGGATTTTTTAGTGTATGTATTTGTATTAATATTATCTTTAAGTTTACATGAATTATAAAATTTGCATAAATTTTTGTTTTTATCATATGTAAAGTCTGTACAATTTTTATTTTTATTACATTCTCTATTGCAATCAGATATATTTTTTACATTGCATAATGTTTCGTATGCATTATTTTTGCAGGATTTAAATTCTCTTGTAATATATAATTTAGATTGTTCAATAATATCATTAAGCATTTTATTGTAATAGGATGGGTTATTTTTTTTTTCAATTTTTTCTAATTTGTTAAAATCTTTTACTGAGTCTAATAGTACCGTTTTATATTCGGGGTCTAAATTTTTATGTGTATTATTAGTATTTTCTACAATAGTGGGGTCATTAAGTTTTTTTGATATATCATTAGAATTTTTATCAATATTATATTGAAATTGTCCTGCTTTTATTTTATTATCGTGTCTAACATATTGTTTAAATATTTCGGTCATAGATGGTATTGGATTAAGAAGAGTTTTAGATTTATTGTTTAATGCACAATTAGTAATTTTAGATTCTATATTATCTTTTGAGAGGTTGATATGTTTACAGGATGATATAGGTTTAACTTTCCATGCATTCATTAATTTTTTATTATATGTACATATTTTGTCATTATTTTTAAGATTAATATCAGAATTATATCCAAATATATTGTATTTTCTATTATTAAGGGTAATTTGGCAAGGTTTTAAATATTTGTATTGGATAAAAAATATAGATTTATATAATTTATTATTGAATTTTTGTATAGGTTTTTTTAAAGAAATTTTAAATGAGTTATGTGGATTATTAATAAAATCAGAATGTAATAATTTATTATGAAATAAAATATGAAAAAATGAAGATTTATTTTGAAATATTAGTGCAATAGGGATATTATGAAATTCATTTTTGTATTTATATACGAGTGAATAGTTATTATTTTTGATGTGTTTTATAATGAATTGAGTAATATATTTATTATTAATAATAGCATAATCTTCGTGCAATATACGAAAGTTATTTTTTACAATATTATATGCGAGTATAAAATTATCAGAATATTTAGATTTAATAATAATATTATTATTTTTATTCATATATTAAATAAGTATATATTTTTTTTCGTATATGAAAGTGTATAATTATCGTATATAAATATATATAATATAAAATCGATTTAGATAAATATAAATATTATTGTACAATGGAAACCATTCAAATTACAGCAAACAATACAATAGAAATTGAGAATGGTCAATGTATTACCTCTAAAATACCTACAAGTATAGAATATCCTATTTCTAAATATTTAGAACAAATTAATAATAAATGGGAGTTTGTATTTGTTAATGATATAAAGAATTATAAAGAATTAGGAACAAATATTCCTGAAATTCGTAGACCTGATTTAGTACCAATGATAATTGGTAAAAATGGAGTCAATCTTAAGGGATTGAAATGTCCTCTAATTATAGAGAAAGATGGTAAATTTTATATATTTGGAAATAGTGAAGAAGAACTAGATGAATATGTAGAAGAATTTGATAATCATGTATTAAAAATAATTTTACATCATTCTTTAAAATTTGAAGATTGTGAAGAGTATGAAGAAAAAGAAAAACCCCCATCTTTGACTCTCGAAGAGATGTATGATATAATTGAGAATGATTCATCTAGATGGAATAGTAAAGACAAAAGATGGGAATAAACAATATGACTTTACAGTGTAAAGATATGAGATATAAAAAATTATTTGTATATAATGAATTTATATACAAATTTTTTTTAATAATGCAATATTATCATCAGAAATATTTTTAAGAATATGAGAATATTTTGAGGAATTTTTAAAAAGATGAGAAATGAATTGTCTAAAATTAAATTCTGTAAGTGATGGATAGAACTCATAATTTTTAAATAGTTGAATAAGTTTTTTGTAAGAGTTTTGTTGATTATTTATACTACAGTATTTAGGGAAATCAATTTGTGTAGAATAATTTTTATTTTTTTTTGATAAGTTATAATAGTATGAAATATATTTGGGTCCTAATATGTAGAGATAATTAAGGAAAACAAAGTTAAGATATTTTTGTGAGTATGTTTCGAATTCAATATTATCAAGTAAGGTTTTATGCCAATCATATAGATTATTTTCAAGAAAGTCTATTTTAGAATTTTTAAGTGCAATATTGAATATATTTTGATAAAATGTGTAATATATTAAAGTAGTTTGTTCATTATCTGTATTTGAGGAATGAATAGGTTTATAATTATGAATTAGTGAATTGAAGTCTGTAAATAGGTCACATTTAATATCTTTAGTATGAATATCAGAAATATTAATATTATTATTATCAAAATGAAAATAATGTATAAGTATATATAATTTTTTAATGTCACCTTGACATTTTTTAATGATAATTTTTAGATTAATTTCTGACAAATTATATTTAAATAGTTTAATATATTTGTTTCCTATATGTAAAAGGGTAGTTTCCGAGGGATTATACATTTTAATGATATCAATTTTTTTTTTAGGATAGTTATGTGATTTATTGAATGTTCCTATAAATATAATAGGTCTAATAGTATTATTACTAGTAAAAATGGAATGTAATTCATTGACATCAGATTTAGAGAATGAGTGTAGATTTATGTTATCAATAATATAAGCGAATTGAGTATTTTCATTTTTTAGCATACTATATACATCAAATGTTTTGAATGATTGTTTAATTTTATCATATATATGATTTTTCGATTTAATATTCATAATATCAAAATGTAATACATTATATTTTTTATTTTCTAGGTATAGTGTAGCTAATGTTGTTTTGCCTATACCGGAAGGACCTTCTAATAAAATCATAAATTTTTTGTTTATATTTTCGAACCATTTATCTAAAGAAGATATGTATTTGTTTGAACCATATAAATCTTTTAATTGTGTGCAAAAGGTCATATTACAATAATAATAATAAATAATCAATTTTAAAATAATATGAATTGAATAATAGTAAAAAAAAAATATAATTTAAGTGAAACTATATGGATAGTATATATAGTTTATGTATTTAAAAAGAATTGGTGGATGGAACGGTAGTAGATATTGCAGAATTTGAAGTAGGTATAGCGGAAGTTGAATTAGATATATCTGAAATTGAAGTAGATATGGCAGGATTTGAATTAGATTTACCTATTAATGTAGAAAGAAAGTCTTTTGGATTGTCTTTAAATATAAAAACTGTGAATGGTGCTCCGCCTGGAACAAGTGATTTTTGTACATTTTTGAGTTGATATATATCAGTGAAATTAAGACTTTTTAAGAATTCTGAGAAAGCACTAATTTTATCTTCTTTTTTGGTGGCATTTTTTATAGTGTCAGTAACAGTTTGCCATTGTTGTCCACTTTGTCCAACAATTCTAATGAGGTCGTGAATGACGGGTGTAATTTTAGTATATAAACCTTTATCTGATTCAACGTCTGGTTTTTTTTTAGAAAACCAACTTACAAAAGATAATATTAAAATAAGAATAAGAATAAATCCTAAGAAGACCAGAATATAATTAGTAACAGTAGCGGGTTTAATTCCACCTTTAATAGTGTTATTTATATTTTTTTTATCTTTGGTATGATTTTGTAATATATTATTTTTTGAAGATGATTTATATTTAAGATAACATAATAGTACAATAGTAAGAATAAACAATATAATTGTAGTATTCATTATATATATAATATAGATATATAAAATTTTAATTTTATAAAAAATAATAAATAATGGAAACCTATTTAGATTTTAAGAAGGTATCAATTTATAAGACATATATATATAATATTAAATGGGTAATAAATTTTATGAAAGATAAAATAATGGCAACAACAGATGAAAATTATACAATATATGAAGCTAGAGTATTATCAAAAGATGTAATAAATTATAATAGTTATCGTGAGTGTTTTGATGATATTATAAAAGAGATAAAAATGTTGCGATTATGCAATAGTTGTAAGCGGTTAGATATGAATGGATGTAAAATATGTAAGTTAGATAATATTATAGATGAGTTATGCAAAGATGTAAAAATAGAAAATGAGTGTCCGATATGTTTCAATGATATAATAGTGAGATATGTTAATATATGTAATGATGATAGGCATAGTATATGTGTAAATTGTTATTATAATTTGTTGAGGAAAACTTGTCCTATATGTAGAATAGGAGAGAATGAAGAATCAATATAAATTTTTTAAGAAAATGGATTAATATTTTGGAATAGAGAAGTGATATCTTCATCAGCAGTTTCTTCTGTGATTTTTTCTAGTGTGTTGGTGGTGGTTTCAGTAGGAGTTTCCGTAGGAGTTTCGGTAGGAGTTTCTGTAGGAGTTTCAGTAGGAGTTTTGGTAGAGGTTTCATCTATATTTTTTTTTAATATGTTTTTAGTTGAAGTAGGGTCAGAAATAATTTCTGCACTAGTTATTTCTGAAACAAGTCTTTTTTTAAGAGTGAGATTGTTTTGATGTAGTTGTTTAGCTATGTTGAGAGCTATTTCAAGTTCATTTTCATATTTGTTTATATTTGGATTTACAGATTTTATGGTTTTATCATAAGTAATTTTAGTAATATCATATGCGGCAGAGGAATCTTCAATAGCTTTATCTAAAGAAGTCATAAGTTGTTTTTTAAATGAGGGGTCTTTGGAATTAATATCATAATTATTTTTATTTTGTTTCATTTTATAGATAGAAATATGTGATTGAATACTATATTGTTTTGATTTAAATAAAGAGATATTGAATTTAAGTAATGCATGTTTATTTTCTTTTATTTGTGATTTAGGAAGAAGATTATAATCCACTAATGCAATAGTGTGTTCTTTTAGTGTATAATTAGTTTGTGCTAAATTTAATTTATTTGTTAATAAAATAGTGGTATTTTCGCTTGATGTTATTTCATCATTAGTAGTTTTAAGATTATTTAAAAGGTTATTGTGTTTATTTTGATGATCAGATAGATTATTTTTTTCAACAATTATAATTTGTTTTAAATAATCTAAAGTATTATTTTTGATATGGTTATCTAATATTTTGTTAGTAGCTCCTCCTGAAATAGTATATTTATTTAATTTAGAATATGTTAGTAAAAATATTATGAAAAATATAAATATATATTTATAATTGGAAATATTGTTATTTAGTAGCAAAAACAGTATAGAAATTAATAAAAATGTGTAAATAAGTATAGTATTATTCATATATTAAATATATATAAAAAAATTTAATTTATATGGTATATTTTGTGTAAAAATTTAAAAAAAAAATTAAAAATAATATTATAATATATATATATAATGCTAGGTAAATTAGATAAATTATTTAGAAAATATATAGTATGTAAAAAAATTTTAAGAAAGATGTTTGAATTAGGAGATATAAATATGATAAAAAGATTATTGAATAAATATGAAGAGTCACATATAATATTAGAAGTTATAAAGATACAATATATACATTATCAATTAAAAAAATTAGATATAGTAAATATAAGTAATGTGTTAGATATACAATTAATGCATCGTAATATAGAAAAGATAATGGAATTGAAGGATATAGAAAAGATATTATTTTTAAGTAGATTAGGTGAGAAAGATATATTGTTATTATTATTAAATATAGATAATAGTGATATAGAAGAAATAAAAAGTATATATAATGAAAATATGGAAGATATTGATGATAAGATAGTATTAGATGAGGAAGATTATTTAAGTTTAGAGGATTATTTGAATTATGATTTTAGTGATGGATTGGTAGATAAGATAACAAAAAGTGTTTATAATAAAATGAAAGAATTATTAGAATTAGAAGATAAAGATGTAGATATAAAAGAAATATTGGTGGATAGTGTAATAGAATCAAATGAAAAAGAACGTGATGTATTAAGAAGAGAAAGAGAAGAATTATCGATTGCTAAAAGTGAAGAAGAAGCAATAAAAAGAGCTAAAGAAGAAAATATAAATATTTTAGAGATGAGAGAATCTGAACGTGAGAGAGAAGCGGATGATGAAAGAGATAATGAAAGAGATAATGAAAGAAGTGAGGAAAGAAGTCAGGAAAGAAGTGAGGAAAGAAGAGAGGAAAGAAGAGATAATGAAAGAAGTGAGGAAAGAAGAGATGAAAGAATAGATGAAAGAATAGATGAAAGAAAAGATGAAAGAAGTGATGAAAGAAATGAGGAAAGAAGAGATGAAAGAAGTGATGAGAGAAAAGAGGAAATAAATGTTGAAAGAATAGATGAAAGAATAGATGAAAGAAAAGATGAAAAAGATAATGAAAGAGAAGATAATATAAGAGAAAAAAAAGAAGATGAGATAAGAGATGAGAGAAGAGATGATGGAGGAGATGATATAAGAGATGATAGAAGAGACGATGGAGATGATAGAGAAGATAACAGAGGATATGATAAAAGAGATGAGAGAATAGAACAAAACAAAGATGAAAGAGTAAATGAAGTAGAAGAGTCTAGATTAGAGGAAGAAGACGAAGAAGATGAAGAAGAAGCACGAGAGGAAGAATATGAGAATGAAGAAGATAATGAGGAAGATGATGAAGAGGAAGAAGAGGAAGAAGAGGAAGAAACGGAGAAAGAGGAGGAAGAGGAAAATGATGAAGAGGAAGAAGATGAGGAAGAGGAGGAAGAGGAGGAAGAGGAGGAAGAGGATGAAGAGGAAGAGGATGAAGAACAAGTACAATATTATGGGTTTTAAAAAAATATTTAATAAACAAAAAATAATGTTGAAGTTCATTTAAATTTAAATTTAAATTTCATTTTCATTTAAATTACAAAATGTATTAACAAAAGGATCCGTTCCTGATATTTCAATAGCACTACTTAAATAATCTTGTGTACATTTTTCACAAGTTAATGAGTTAATAATAGGTGGAACAGGATTATATCTATTACTTATTTTTTTATGAACAATTATGTTTGATCCAATAAAAGATTTATAAATAGAAAATCTATGAGTATGGTCAAATGTAGATTTACATTTATTACATTTATATATTCTATCATTATTATCATAGTCTAATGATAAATGAAACCTAGTATATTGAATATGACATCTATGTTTAAATATATAAGATCTAGTTGATTTATTAGTAGAATCATAAGAAATGTTAATAAGATTAGGAAATTTGATAAAATGAGATTTAGTAAAGTTCCATATATAATTAATAATATCATTATATAAAGAATAGAATAAAGATGTTGGGTCAAAGGTAAGTAAAAGTAAAAATTCTCTACCAAAATCAGATATAACTTTATTTGTATTATGTATATCTTTAATTATTTTTTTTTGTAAAGAATCGTATGAATTACAAATGTTACTTTTGTACGACAATATTGTGCTTATATCAGTATGAGATGTTTTATAATTAAGTATTTTATCTATATGATCTAGTTGTTTTTGAAGTGAGTTTAAATCATTCAAATCATCATCTGTAGATTTTATAGATGTTTTTATAGGCAATTTACTATCAGCATAATCTTTTCTTTTAGCCTCGTAATAAAGAGTAGCCTTACAACAAAGAGTAGGATTCATCATATATTTAAACTAATCTAAATCAATTTAATATACGAGTAATATATAGTGTATTATTTATAAAAATCGTATATAAAATCGATTAAAGTAAATAGTATAATTATACAAAGTATGTCTTCTGTTAAAATAACTCCTGAACAATATGATGAACTTATAAGAAGAATGGAAAGATTTGAAAAACAAAATAGAAAAATGAAAAAACAAATTAAAAATTTGGAAGGAGGACTAGAAGTTTTGGAAAATCCAAAACAACCAGATGGTGAAATAGACAAAAAAGTTAAGGGACCTTCTGTAAAAAAAGTTAAGGGACTTTCTGTAGATGAAATGAAACTGTTTAAAGATAATATTGAAGAAATTAATAATACTTCTATTAATAATGCTAACGAAATAAAGAAGAATATAAATAAAGATAGAAAGTGTAAATCAACATTAATAAAACAAATTAGGAGATTTTTGGAGGCAGAGGCTCCTTACGAAAAAGAGGATATAGTGTTTTATTCAACTATTCAAGAAGAATTTGACGAAGAGTCTAAAGAGATATTGAAAGTGTTAAATCCAAATAAAATTGCTGATCAGAACGATAATAATGAGGAGGAATCAGAAGCAGACTCTAATTCTAATTCTGATTCTGATTCTGATTCTGATTCTGATAATAAAAATTCTGAATCTGTTAATCCTGTTAAGCCTAATTCTGATGAATCTGACTCAGACTCTGATTAAGATTAAGATAATTACTTATATATAATAAATATAATAATTATTTTTTAAAATCGATATAAGCTTAAAAGAACTACTATGAGATGCCTGATAAACTCAATAAGAAATCTACGAGGAGAGAAAAGAGCTTGAGCAAAACAGAGAAGACATATACGAAGACAGAAAAAGAAGGCGACAATTCAAAGGAATTGTCGCCTTCAAATTCTGTAAGAACCGTATCAAATGAAGAAGCAAATATCATAATAGACTCTTTTATAATAAATAAAGAGTTTAAACCTCTATATAAATTAGGATTTACTGTTCAACAGGGAAAACATCCAATTATAAAATTGGATGGAAAAGTTGTGACAGTAATTGGAAATATAAAATCGGGAAAAGACAAGAAGCCGTTGTGGAAAACGGGCAAACTTCTAAAAATAGCACTTGGGTTAGAGGAGAGATAAGTGAAAAAAAAATACCAGCTGCCGGATTCGAACCGGCGCTCCCGAAGGAACCAGATCTTAAGTCTGGCGCATTAGACCGCTCTGCCAAGCTGGTAAGTGGTCCATGGCGGGCTCGAACCGCCGACCTCCGCGTTATAAGCACGTTGCTCTACCAACTGAGCTAATGGACCATTTTATAATTATATATATATTCTATTTTCTAAGTAGGTTATATATATTTGTGTTTTTTTTTGCAGTCTAGGATATATATATAAATCCAAAATATATATATATATTGCAGTCTAGGATATGTTTTCCACACTTCACATATTATCTATAATATTTATATGCAAATCAGGAATTATTTATATGGGGTACCATATAAATAATTTTAATTTTATTTTTTGTATGATGTACATACTAATGTATATTGATATTTTTAATAATAAAAAAATATATTAGATAAATGCGTCAATTATGTAATCTAAAAGCACCTAAAAATATAGTAAATTTTAAAGAAAATATACATTTTGTAGGCAAAAAAATTTTATAGAC
>Ga0181414_1000547_pt1 | contig 11544 bp, 7 predicted proteins | sample 37SPOviralmetaG_FD_130139 | JGI IMG/M metagenome (GOLD analysis project Ga0181414, IMG submission 130139) | Marine viral communities from the oligotrophic San Pedro Time Series (SPOT) site, San Pedro Channel, CA, USA - 37 SPOT_SRF_2012-11-28 | ecosystem: Environmental > Aquatic > Marine > Strait... | reverse complement strand
TGACGGCAGCGCAGAAGGCGATGGCGCAGAACAAACCAATGCGGGCGCAGCGCGGTACAAGCGTAAACACACAAAACCGTACTCTGCTTGAGGATTTGGCGATGCTGCCCGCAGATGTTCGGGCTGGCATGGCACAAATGATGTCTGGTGTTTCCCCTCAAAACAGGAGAGCCATTCAATATCCTCTGGAATATTTTGGTATGCCGGTCCCCGCTAATGCGCCGGGAGTACCCGTTGGCACTGCTGTTTCAGACTTAAACCGCTTATTGTACGGAACTGACACTTCGCAGTCTCCCGTTCAATCTGCCCTACGCACTGCGGACAGGGCTGTTACAGGGGCGTTAACAGAGACATTTAGAGAACCTTTGCCAGGCGTTAACCAAGAAAACATAGAGGCTGCGGGTAGGGGCATTGTAAGCGCGTTTACACCAAGGCCGGTTTCGGTGAGCGCTTCACCGGAAGATCAACGAGCTATGGGCGAGGACGAGGCCGCTAGGTTTGCCGAGAGGCAAAGAATCATGAAGTTGAATGACAGCGCAGCGGCAGCGGCGCCGGGTGCAGGCACAAATGCGGCGCCATCACCAGCAACTTCAACTCGTCAAGACCCCAGCGATACTCCTACAAGGGGCGCTTCGGGTGACACTGGAGAGCTTTCTGCTCTGGACGAGGCTCTGTTGTCGCTTCGAGGTACATCAGAAAGCCCTTCTTCTGAGGCAGAACGAATGCTCCGTGAAAGGAAAAACGCACAGTCAGGTGCGAGTAATCAAACTGTGCCCGACGCAGCACCGGGTGCGGGAGAAGAATTAGCAGGTAAGTCTTCTGCTTTGACTGCTGCTCAAGAAGCAATAAACGAGGACGCGCAAAAAGTCATAAAGCCGGACACCTCTGCTGCACCGGCAGATGCAGCGGCAGATATATCTGCCGCAAAAAGTGCTAGAAGTCCTGGTCGGGGTGTAACCTCTACTCAAGAGCAAGCTGACGCCAACGATGACTTGTTAGGTATTCCTAAAGAGAATCCCGACGGGAAGAAACTTTCTCGAAAAGAACGTAACCAGCTTCGGTATGAAGAGCTAGTGGCTATGGTCGGTGAAGACAAAGCCAAGGATATTCGCACGGATAAGAGCTACAATCTAATGATGTTGGGTCTACGCATTGCAGCAGGTCAGTCAGAGAATGCTTTGACCAACATTGCTGTTGGGGCGGGTCAGCAGCTAGAAGAGTTTGGCGAAGTGTCTGGAGAGCTTTCTCAGAAGGAAGCTGAACAGTCACGAGCGCTGAAGCTGCAAGCTGTCAACGAGGTTGGTGCAGAGATTGCTCGAGAAGAAGAACGTAAGTTTGCCACCACCGAGCGCCTTGACACACAAACATTCCAACGCGCCATGCAGGATGATCGCATTGGATCTCAGGAAGCTATGAAGGCTGTTGAGTTGCAATGGAAAGCTGCCGAATCTGCACTTGGCAGAGAATTGACAAGTGAACTTGCCGCAGCGGATCGGACTTTCCGTTTGCAGCTACAAAACATTCAGAGTCTGGATCGACAAGATGATCGTGAGGCTGCGTACAAACGACTTGTTGCAACGCATCAGTTCCAAGCAGATCAAGCCGCAGAAGGGCGGATATTCGATCTTGAAAAACTGGTGGCCGCGCAAAACTTTGCTGTAGAGCAGGGTCTGAATGAACAGGCGTTTAGGCTTACACTCGCAGACTTCACAGCCAAACTTCCAACAGGCACTCAAGCGCTTTACGAAAAGTACCTCAAGCCGGAGCAAATTGCTGGCGTCATCATGGCTGGGGTTACAGGCAACACAGCCAAGGCTCCAAGTCAGGAAGCGTTCGCGTTACAGCTTTTGGAAAACCCAGACGCATATGATTCAATCAAACGCGACATAGCTAACAGCTTCGATCCTCCGCTTGATCCAAAAACAGTAACTCGAGATCAGGTTATTGATGGTATAGGAGCCATGTATAACCAAATCAAAAACTACGTAGCACCCGCGAGTAACTAATGTCTTTGTTTGGTGGTATTGAACTTACCGAAGAGCAGAAGCGACAGCGTGACCTTGGCATTTCAGGGACGCAGGAGAAAGACGAATCAACCTTCCAAGAGATTGGCGAAGGGATTGTCTCTGGCCTGATCGGCATTCCACAAGGCATCGCGGAACTCGGTGCTTCGGGGGTTGATCTGGTTGCCGACACCGATTACGCACGAGATGTAACCACTTTCTTTGATGGTGTTCGTGCTGCCGGCGGCATTGATCCTGAAGGCACAGCAGGTGAGATCGCCGAAGTTATCACACAGTTTGCAATTCCGGGCATCGCCGCAGCCAGCCTTGTCAGTAAGGCAAAAATTTTAGCTAATGCACCCAAGCTTATCCGCGCTGCTTCACAGGCAGGTGCAGCAGGAGCCACAGACGCTCTTGTCACCACCGAGGGCACAACAACTATCGGTGATTTCTTTGAAGGTGGTCCGACACAAACAACAGATCTAATCGGCCTTGAAGGCCGTGACGCTGCGCTAGCTCGGATGGGCAATAAGCTCAAGTTTGGATTTGAAGCTGCTGGCGCAACCGCATTAATCGAGCCAACTCTGAAAGCTCTTGGTCAAGCAGGAAGAGTAGCGGGCACAGTTGCCGCTCCTGTAGCCGCTCCTGTGGCTCGGGCAGCACTTGAGGCTGGCACTGCCTTGTCTTCCGGCGCTGGTAATCTTGTTCAAAAACTTCCGTTTGTTACCCCAGAGACAGTGGAGGATATCGCATCTGTTTTCCGTTTTCGCGGGAATCTTCCACAAGATGTTGCTGAAATCAGGTCTACCATCCGTGGTAAAGTAGAGGCAGAAGCCACCGCAGCCTATACAACAATTAAACAGCTTCGTAAAAACATAGATAAGTCGTACAAGGGCGTGGAAGAAGTCATGGTGGGGCAGACACCCATGACTCGTGCGGATCTTAACAACAACTTGTATGGTTATCTGACTGGTGAAGTTGAACTAGATGTCTTGCCTGACTTTTTAAAAGTGCAGGCAGAGCAGATGAAAGACCAAGTAAAAGTCCTATCAACGAAGATTGAGAACTCAGATTTCTTGCAGGGCAAAGACGAGGTCTTAACACAAATACAAAGTAACATTGGGTCGTACCTTCGCAGAAAATACAAACTGTTCGAAGACGACGGCTATCAAAAAACAGATGAGTTTATAAAAGCCCGTGCCGACACAGTTGAGTTGTTTAAAAACAACCCGAAAGTGTATGAGAGTTTCTACAAGCGGGTTAAAGAAGCAGGCCAGAAAGGCGATGATTTGCCTGTGACCGTGCCCGAAGAGCACTTTATCGGTGTCGGAAAAAGCAGGCGGGTTAAGGATTCTGAGGCAGAAAACCTCGTGGCTGAGTTCTTGGCAGAAGCAAACAAAAAAAGAACCGCCTACGGCCCGAAGAAAGGACTCGTTTCATCTAGGACAGGCATAGATAAACTCAAAACAGACATGTTTAAGGCACGGACAGTTAACACTGAAACTATCCGCCGCCTGTTAGGAGAGGTGAGAGACCCGCAAGAGGCTTTTATTTCTACTGTTTCAGACATGGCAGAGTTCACTGCAACGGACGACTTTCTTTCTTACTTGGCGCGGCAAGGAGACCGCCCAGGAGAAGGTGTTCTTACTAAAAAAACTTTTGATGAATTACCGCCAGCAGCGAGAGAAGAGTATCAAGTCCTAGAAGAAGACTACTGGGGCATGGCACAAGGCATGGCTGTATCTAACCGTGTCTATCGTGACTTAACTCGTGTAGTTGGTGGCGATCTTGGCTTCATGGGCAACGCTGCTCGTACCGCGTACTCGGGCTTCCTTCAAGCCAAAGGTGCTACACAGTTCTCTAAAACTGTTTTGTCACCAATTACGCAGGTGCGTAACGTAACTTCCGCTTCTCTGTTCGCACTAGCACAGGGCAACGTGGGTCGGGGCGCTAACGTCTTCGAGTCCTTTTATACGGTCTTCGACAACATCACAAAGCGCGGCGACAAGGTTAAGTATTACACTGACCTACAACGACTGGGTGTGATTGGCAACCAAGCGCAGATTCGAGAAATCGACCGTCTGATGCAAGAGGGTCTTGGCGTTACGCGAGAAGCTGATGAAGTTATAGCGGGTGTTCGTGTCGGCAAAGAAGCGGGCAATATCTTCACACGGTCTAGGGGTGGTGCGTTCTTACAAAAAGGCACCGGCTTCATGCGTGAGTTGTATCAAGGCGGCGATGATGTGTGGAAGATTTACAACTACGAGTTTGAACGCAGTAAGTTGATATCAGGGTTCGGGACAGAAGAGTTAGCAAAACAGGCTGTCCGCAAAACTTTTGGAAAAAGTCTGGACGAGTATGCAGCAGACATTGTTAAGAACACTGTACCCAACTACGAGCGAGTTCCGCAGTTCATTAAAGGTATTCGTAAGTTGCCTCTTGGTAACTTCATCGCCTTCCCCGCAGAGATTATTCGCACTACGGGCAACACTTTAAAACAGTCCCTTACCGAACTTGCCAGTGAGTCCCCTGAACTACAGCGTATTGGCATGCGTCGTTTGACAGGGCTGACCTTTACGACGATGGCCGCACCTGTTGCTCTTCAACAAACAGCTATGATGCTGACAGGTGTAGATTCAGATCAGCTTGATGCTGTTCGTAGGAGTGGTCCATCATGGGCAAGAAACAGCCGACTGATTCCTACAAGCGTAGATGATAAGGGAAACCTTACAGGTTACTTTGATTACAGCTACACAAACCCATACGATTATCTTCAAAAGCCAATTCAAGGTATTTTCAATGCTGTTATAGACGGACGAGATCTTGGCAAAGATCCCGCGAAAATTGCAACCGACGCAACCATACAAGCAGTGACTGAAATATTTGATCCGTTTTTATCAGAATCAATCATAACAGAAAAAATTGTGGATGTTACTCAGCGGCGCGGCGAGACAAAAACAGGTTCTAAAGTTTACCGAGACGTAGATGAAGCCGGCACCAAAGCATACAAGAGCTTGGTCCACATTCTCGATGCGTTTAACCCCGGTATGTCTCCTGTTGATTTAAAGGCGCAGAAGAAAACAACTCAGATGCCGGGCGTTGAACTAGGTCGATTCTTCCGTGGTATGACCAGTAGTGAGGCAGACCCCGCTGGCAACGAGCGTTTTGCTGCGACAGAATTTCTCCGCGCTATCTCGGGCTTGTCTGAAATCGAAGTCAAGCCTGACAACATTGTGATGTACTCATCGTTTGATTACTCCGGCAACATCACTGGCGCACGTCAGAACTTTAACACTGCGGTTAAAACTCGTGGTGCTTTGACTGATGAAGAGGCAATTGATGCTTACCGCAATGCAAACGAAGCTCTGTTCCGAGTGCAGAGCAAGATGTATCAGACCGTCAAAGACATGCGGGCATTGGGCATGAGTGACGCGGATATCCGAAAGTCCATGAAAAAATACAAGATAGGAAATGTTCGTGAGCTTATGAACGGTGAGTTTGTGCCGATGACCATAAGCCGAGAAACAAGGCGAGAGGTTCGAAATAACGGAAACGATCTTCCGATATCCGAACTGAATGATATTCGCTTTGACCTTAAAGGCACACCTCTTGGATCTTTGGAGGAGCCTGATGAAACTCGGTCCTCGGATCTTTCTGCGGCACCGACGAGTGGCGGGCTTTTCTCAGGGATTGCACTGACACCACAACAACAGTTAACGCAACAGAACACGGGGGCGCCATCTCCCTCTAGCGTTGCTCCTCCGGCAACGACGGCAGCCCCCGTACCCACAACTACAAGTCCACAAACGCGACAGGCGTTGGCTGGTCTTAACCCGGGAACTCAACTGATAGCCACAAGGACTGGACCATGAACCTAGAACAACTGCAAAAAGAGCTAGCCGCCGACGAAGGATGCAAGCTCGAGATCTATTTGGACCATCTTGGCTACCCCACCGTCGGAATTGGTCACCTAATCACTGAAAATGACGAGCTTTACGGGTTCGAAGTAGGCTCAGAGGTCTCTCAGGAGCACGTCGATGAACTATTCCACGAGGACATCCAACGAACTGTACGAGATTGCGAATTATTGTATAGAGATTTCAACGAGTTATCGGAAGAGCTACAATTGATCATCGCAAACATGTGCTTCCAATTAGGCCGTCCTCGGCTAACAGGCTTCAAAAAAATGAAAGCGGCAGTCGATTCTAGGGACTGGGCAGAGGCCAGTCGTCAGATGTTGGACTCGAAGTGGGCTAAACAGACTCCGAATCGGGCGTCTCGTTTGTCTCATCGGATGGCGGCGTTGGGTGATACATAAGATAGAACGCCTTACATTCAGGACAAGACAGGTTGGAGACGATGAAGTAGTCCTCATCGTCTTCAATGTCGTGGTCACCGCCCCAGATTAATTTTCCGCCACAAGCAAAACAGTTTTGCATCACTTCTTCTCCCTGATAGGCACAGCCCTCAGAGTGTAACCGAGGTAGTTCAGCGCTGCTTCCATGTCACTGATCCTGGGGGTGTGCGTCGTGCGCCACTTACGCAGGGTGTCACGGTGCAGTCCAACCCGCTCTGACAGATCCATCTGACAGCAACGCTGCTTGTGCATCTCCTTGAACAGGAACTGAACAACCGGGTTGCCGTTGGCGATGGCGGGACGGTAACGAAACTTTCTCATCCCACCTCACCCCAGTTGTTGCCAAGCTCTGTATCCACATCGAAGGGAACCTTCAGCCCCTTCACACAAGTTGACATTATTTCACTGATCCGCGCTGCCTGTTCATCAGAGTTCACGTTAAAACACAATTCGTCATGCACCGTGAGGATTGGTGTGAATCCTTCTGAATAGCACACAGCCATCGCTTTCTTGGTCTGGTCGGCACTTGAACCTTGAATCAGTTTATTCAATGCCTTGTACGTGAACGCCGGCCTAATTGCCCCACGTCCGCCATATTCTTTGGCAGCTTCTTCTAGTGGCAGAGGCTTGTGGTAGCCGAACATCTTTGGCTCCCACATGTTGAACCGGCACTTGCGTCCCAGAGCGGTGCGGATGAATCCGTTCTTTTCTGCCTGACGCATGGCAAGATCTGCCATGCCTTTCACAAACGGCACCTTGTCGTGGTACTTGCTTAGTAGTTCAGTCGCCTCGTCCACCTCGATGTCCATGACACCGGCCAGCTTCTTCTTGCCCATGCCGTACATGATACCCAAGTTCACGGTCTTTGCTTCTTTGCGACTGATCCCTGCTAGTTCTGCCACCTTCTGGTGGAAATCGGCAGCGCCTTCGTGGTATTCTTGTACAACCTCTTCGATCATGGGGTGTGGATTTTTTAATGACGCACAGTAGTGGGCCAGCCACCTTGGCTCTTGAGATGCGTAGTCAAACGATCCCCATTTGTGCCCCTCTTCTGGTATGAAGAGTCCGCGAATCATCTTTTTTATTTCTGGATCTCGTGCCGGGATTTGCTGGAGATTCGGGTTGGACGAAGAAAATCGTCCGGTAACTGTGCCCCCTTCATCTGAACGAAGAGGGTGAAAATCACAATGGATACGCCCGTTATGAGAATGCTCGAGTATAGTTTCGATAAATGTCGTGTTGGCTTTGTTAAACTCGCGAAGGCGTACGATCTTCTGCGCGACAGGATGCTCGTGATTCGCAAGAAAAGCTTTTGTAAAAGCGGGCGCATTAGACTTTTCTGTCCTTTCGTACGTGAGCCGAAGCGCGTCGAACGCCTTTGCTATCGATGTGGCAACCCAAGGCTCTACAAGGACGCCGGTCTCTTCCTTTATTTCTTTAAGTAAAACTGACTCTCTAGTCTTCAGTTCTTTTCGCACCTGCTCTGCGCGATCTACGTCAACACGGACACCAGTCTGTTTCATGTCTAGCAGCAGTGGAGTCAACGACGACTCTAGTTCAAAGATGCCTGTGCATTCATCGTCACGCAATTCCTGTTCCAAACGATCCCACAGTCGCAGAGTAACAGCAGCATCTTGCTCGGCATACGGGCCAACAAACTGACTGGGTAGTTGCCACATGCCAGACTTGGGATCTACACCAAACACATCCGCCGCCTGACGCAGCAGCTTTTCGTTTTTAAACTCACTGAGATAGTCACGAGCCAGGCTGTTCAGGTTGTAGTACCGACGGTTTTCGTCGAGCAGCGGCGCTGCAACCATCGTATCAATCACCCGACCCTGCACTTCGATGCCAGCCCAGCGCAACCAGCCCAGATCGTACAGTGCGTTATGCATAATCTTATCGATGTGCGGTGTAGCCAGTTGTTTCTTCAGCCAGTTGACCACCTTCTTCTCTGATATATTCCCGCCGCCTTCGTGACGCACGGGATAATACCCCACAAAATCCCCAGCAGCTACAGCGTATCCAATGACGTAACCATCATCTCGGCACCACCCGGGTCCGAGCCGCGTCAGATTTGGATCTCGAGTCTCGAGGTCGATAGCAATCCGGTTAAACTGCGTTAGGTCAGGGAAGCTAGACGGCGGAGACCACGTTCCCTCGACCCCTGACGCCGCTACACGTTTCAGGTCTTCTGCATCGAAGATGTCAAACTGATGTTTCTTTTTCATCGTTAGAAATCTCTCCTCCCAGAGCGGCATAGCCTATGATATCTACCCACGAGTCGTCCTTGTGCATGTCCTCGGCAAGGCGGGCAAGCTTCAGGCCGATCATCATTGCAGTCACCTCTGTCGGCGTGATCTGTTTTAACAGCTTAGAGCGGAGCAGCACGTTCCAGATCGTAGCGATCCGCTCGTGGTTTACCAACGCTGGCCCGTAGTCCTCGGCCCTCGGACCGTTGATTAGTTCCTCTGCTTCCCGCAAGAAGTGTTCTCTGTTCTTCATATTGCATACCTCACTTTGCCGGATTCAACGACGTGCAGGTTCTGTCGGGCGCGGGTGGCCCCCACATAAAAAACACGCGCCTCGTCGTCCGGATCGTTCTTGTCACAGGTCTTTGTGGTTTCGGTCAGGAGTAAGACGTTATCCGCCTCGCCACCTTTTGCTTTGTGAATCGTCGATAGACGGATCCTCGGTTTCGCATCCCCCAGAATCTTCTCGCCACTCCTCCGGATAGAGGCTATGTACAGTGCCTCCTTCTCCGAGGCCCGCAGAACCTTGGTCCAGTGCATATCTCGCGATACGAGCATGTTGCAGTTCTCGATAAGTTCGTCGAGAGAGTAGGCGATCTCGGGGTCTAAATTGTTGAAGCGTCTTTTCCCCTGGCGGTTGATAACTTCCTTCCTCAAGTACGAGCCAAAAGTCTTCATTTCCAGTGGGGTAAATTTTTCGCCTCTGCATAATCGGATCCATACCTCCAGTGCGTTCAGTGTTTTCGGGGAGATGGACCAACCCGAACCCTCGCGCCAGAAGACGAAGCCTTGATCTTTAAGAGAGGCGGCGACTTTGTTGACGATGTGATTTGTACGGCCAAGGATAAGCCACTCACCAGTTCGTAGGTCCACGTTCATGATATCATGATGGAACTTAACGGTGCCAGCGTGATCGTTCGGATCCCAGCTTTTATCTTGTCGCACCGCCACACGACGGATGATGCTCTGAGCCACATCGTAGATCGGCTTGGGTAGACGATACGATCTGTCCAGAACGGTGACGTTTTCAGATGCGTTCATGAAGTCCTTCACATCCACACCCATCCACGAATAGATGCACTGGTCATCGTCGCCCGCGTAATAGACAACCTTGGACCGTGGAACTAGAACCTCTCGAATCATGCGCCACTGCATTGGTGTCAGGTCTTGTGCCTCGTCCACAATCAACAGGTCGAGGTTCGGGCCTTCGCCGCCGAGGATGAACTGCTCGATCATATCGACGAAGTCCACCTTGTCGTGCACATCCTTATACCGTGCCAACGCATTCTCAACCAGCCGCAGTTGCTGCCGGCTCATGCTCCAGTGGGCAGATATGTCGAACTCCCGCTCGGCAGGAATCTCTGCCGCCCGCGCCTTGCTGATGATGTTGATGTACGCATCGCCGCCAACACCGGTAGCAAACATCGGACCGTCCTCCATCTTCAGTGCAGCGTGTGATCGGAACTCGAGTCCGAGCGCCTTGCCAAGGTCGTTGTAGTCAGCGCCCTTCATCACGTCTGTTGTCGTCAGTCCCAGATACCGGAACGCCATAGAGTGTAGAGTGCGGAACCAGACAAGCTGCTTCTCGTCGTAGCCGAACTTCTCTTTTGCACGAGCCAGCGCCTCGTCTGCGGCCTTGCGGCTAAACGAAACAAACGCAATGCGCGTCGGATCCATGCCGCCTTGCAGCGCATCGTCCACGATGTTGAGGAGGGTGGTTGTCTTGCCTGTGCCCGGTGGGCCAAAGATTGCCTTTTCCATCAGAACGGAATGTCCTCCCCTTGTATGTCGATGTCCGGAGCTTCGACCTCGGGACTGAAGGCAGGTATGTGCCAGACCCGAAGCGTTTTCCACTGCCCGTCCGAGGCTTTGAATCTTTTCGACTCGTTAGCCTTGCCATCTGGATTCAGTTCTTTCAGGCGCTCTTGAATCTGACCACGGCTGTAGGTGTCGAAGCGGTTGTTCCGTAGGTACTTAATAAGGGATTCGATACGGAAGTAGGTCAGTCCGTCCTCGGTCCACGGCTTGCCCAGTGCTAGTTCCTCGGGACTCGCAGCTTGAACCCTGCCGGTGCAGAACTCTTCGAGGAAGTCCATGAACTGACCCTTGTATGTCAGTTCCTCCGGCACCTCGATCTCGCTCATGTCGGACATCAGCATCGTGACCATAGCCTGCCAGTCGCCCAACTTCATTAGCGGAGGCATTTGATGGATCTGTTCCATACATGCCTTCTGGAACTTCTGCGGTGTCTGTAGCTCCTCGGTAATCAACTCTACACGCTTGCCATCAACGTCGCAGAACCAGACCGGCGGCTCCGACTTGACCACGCACAGCCCAGTGATGTCGGCGGAGGCACTGCCCCCACCGATTCCGAACTGCTTCGTTTTGCACAGGGTCTTGTTGCAGCGAGACTTGAACGGCTCCTGTTGGCAGGGGAAACCGTACTCTTTCTTCTCGTGTTGTGTCTGGATGATCACCATCTCGGATGCAGGCAGCGGAGGCTGCACATGAGACATGTTGATCTCTTCGAGCCTGCCCTTCCAATTTTCTGGCTGCTCTTTCTTACACGCCACGCACGTGCCGAACATTACGATGTTCCGCGTTCCCTCTGGTACGCCGTCCGAGAACAGGCTCTGCATACAGGGTGGGTATTCCATAAACTCGTCGAGGCTGCGCCCGAGGGACAGTGTAACGAAAGCGTCTGGAGTACACCGTCGAGCTTCAACAAGCTCTAGGAACTCCTCGATCTCTGCTTCGTCGCCATCTTCCTTAATGGCGTAACGCATCGTCTGTTCCGAATCAAAGTACGGAAGGTTAATAAAGTTACCAACATCACCACGCTCGACGAGAAGCTGCTCCTGCTTTGGGAACACCTCGCAACCGCCGTAGCCAAGAAAGGCACTGATCTCACCCGCCTTGTCACGGAACTCAC
>Ga0181414_1000544_pt1 | contig 11572 bp, 13 predicted proteins | sample 37SPOviralmetaG_FD_130139 | JGI IMG/M metagenome (GOLD analysis project Ga0181414, IMG submission 130139) | Marine viral communities from the oligotrophic San Pedro Time Series (SPOT) site, San Pedro Channel, CA, USA - 37 SPOT_SRF_2012-11-28 | ecosystem: Environmental > Aquatic > Marine > Strait... | reverse complement strand
TCTTAACACTTGTTGCACGGCGCCGGCTTTCTGGGAGCTCATGACTTTGCTTAAGCCATTAAGGCTATTTACTACTGTTCGGCTAGCCTGATCAACCCCGCCAATATCATCAATTGTACGAAAAGCAGTTACTAGTTCTTCAGTCATCTCCTTTTGCGCGCCCGTATTACCGGCGAGGCGCCGGCCCTTGAAAGATCCGCTTAGCCAATTCCAAAAGCCTCGAACGCCTTTGACGACCTGAGCCTTTTCACTCAGTACTGTTTTTTGTATTTCTTCTTTAATCATTTTATTTATAAGTGATTCAATGTTATCCATGTTAATATTTAACTCCTTGTAAGACTTCGTCACTCTTTGATAAGCCAAGAGCATCGGCCATGGCCCTAATTGTGTGCTTATTGGCCATCATTGTGACTGCGACCATCTTTCCTCGATAGAAATGCTGAACCCGAGTTCTATTGTCTTTCTGAAAATTTGTGATTCCCTTCACTATATTAATCGAGCACTGTTCATCGCTCTCTGTTGAATTTAGATAAGGAACACCATTTCGGTTTTTTAATTTTTTAAGAGCATATGTAACAAAACTCAAGTTTCTTTTTGCTTGAGCGGAGTCTTCGAAAAAATAATGATAACCTTCGTCGTCACAGCAATCCGGGACGCATCCATTTTTATCAGAAATAAGTTCTTTGAATGTTTGCTCATACATTTTATCTTCAGTGGACTTTAATTGCTTTAGCCCCCCTTCTGGTGCACCCATTCTTAACCATTGATCTAGAGCAGTCTTATAATCATTCGCGATTCGGTTTGCGAATTCTCTGCTAGTTGAACATTCTGAATTCTTCTTTTCAATAGTTGGCCAATTAATACTTGATATATCGCCAGTAAAAAGTCTTTTCAATTCAGGGTCATCTTCTTTAAATCCCCACGTTGATGCATCAGTTTTAATTTGTATTTTCCGGTCTCCAAATGTTGTTCCTGGGCGCCCAATTAATTTTGTTCCACAATGTAGAGACGACCCTGGTGGTGCCCACATGATGGGGCTCTTACCATCTCTAAAAGCCACCCACCTTCTTTCGTTATCACCGTACAACTTCTGTCGCATCCCTTTTCCACCATCTCTTAGTGAATTTCTAGCAGTTCTAATGGCTAGTTCTGTTTGGAAGTCTGTACTGTTCGTTATTCTTCTTGTAGCTAACCTTTTGAGTTCATTGTGTAGGTTATCGAAACCTATCGCTTTCTTAACAGGGACTTCTTTGTTCTGTATTTCGTCATAAATATAGTATATATCGTAAGCAGCTAGTGCCATACCTGCCAACCCGGCGACTGTTCCACATATTCCACCAGCAATCGGACCGAACATGCTACATACACCAACAGAGGCAGCTCCTTGAATGAATCGTCTTCTAAGTATGTTAAACCCCCCTCTCGCAACTATGTAACCTAAGCTAGCCATATTTGCTTTGAATGCAAAATCTAAATTTTCATTAGTAAAAAGAATATCGCTCAAAAAGTTATCGGCCATGTCTTCGCCAGATGGCATATTTGGTGCAAGAGTTTTTTCTTCTTTAATAAGCATTATAAAATTTTCCTTATAACAACAACCTTTTTTAATCTTTCCAATGATTCATTTAATCCACCACCAGAAAGGGCCCGAAATCTTTTTCCAATATCGGTTTTATCTTTTTTAAACTGACCTTTTAGTCTCTTTTTGAGGCTTCCCCTTACTTTGGATTTTTTCTTTCTGCTTTCTATAGAATAATGTACATACACTACTTGGTTTACATCTACACTGAATGCGCTAGCGATTAACTCATATTTGGTTTCATCTGACATCGGGGTGCCAACATCATCCTTGATCTCCTGACTCATGATTTTCTCTACAACATTTATAAACCCATTATAACCTGAGTCTGGATCAATCGCACCACCGCTATACTTCGTCGCCCATGAGTTGTTCGCTGCAGTTTCAAAATTTGGTTTTCTTGGGTAAAAACTATGCCCATTTAAACCACCATAGACCGCTTGTGTGAATCCTTTTTTCGCTATGACTGGCAAGTCTTCATCGTCACCACCCTGTTTTAACGTAACCCTGCCAGGAACAAATAGAATATTTATTCCATCCTCTCCACCCCAGGTTTTCTTATTGACATGATCTATGTAATTTGCCAACAGGTTGCCTATAAGGAACCCTGCCTGTCTAATGTGTTCTTTTCCCGTGTCCAACATTTCGTCAGCTTCTATATCATTAATACCCAGTATCCTATCGGAAACATAGGCAGCTCCGGCGAAGACGATCCAACCTTGAAGAAGATTTAATTTGGTACCTTGAGTTCCATGTTTTGACTTTGTTAAATAAAGTTGAACTGCTTCTTCGTCCATCGGTGTTATATTGCTACCACCAGAATCACCTTTTATAATGGCAACTGGTTTAGACATGTCTTCGGTTGTTTTTTCATCCGGGCCGACGAGGCCGAAACCTTTTTTACCACCAGTAATGGCGCCTCTAAAGAAACCATCAGGCTGGTTAGAATACAAGTGATTAATTGCATCGTTCACGCGTTTGTGCGCACCACCGTATTTTTGTTTTAGAATTCCATCATCCCACAAATTATCTTTGACATCTGAATCATCAAGAGGGTTCCAATCAAAAGAATCTGGGTGAGTGTCTGAGCTACCAAGTTTGAGGGATGCACCTTCTGGCCCGGGCAACCTCATTGTAAAATTAAAGTCTATAAATGAATTGTTGTAAAACATAAAACGCCAAAAGGCTTCCTTAGTATTTTCGTCACCTCCTGCACCACCAAGCCAATCAGGGTAGCTTGAGATATATCCGAATTCTATATCTAATATCATCTTTATTGGATCAGCTGATTCCGCGCGAGCGTTTCTGAAGAAATTATCGAATGCCATATCCATCGTACTAGGATCATAAAATGGCCCTTGTTCTAATGCTAGCAAAAGTGTTTTGACGGATCCGGTTTTACCGGTTGCCATAATAGAAGCAAGTGTTCCATACCCTTTTGATCTTTCATTGCTGAACTCAAAATCTATAAGTTCGTAAAAGTCACTTACTGTAACCATTGCATGTGTCATGCCCTGTGCGGACGAAACGCCGACCTTGAGTATAGCATCAATACCCCTTTTAAAATCAAGCACAAAGTGATAATAACTATTCAACGGTATGAAAATTACTTTTTGAATTTTAGTATCGCCATCGTCCGTTTCCACCGGTATATGGAGGCCAACAATTTTATTCTCTAGGTCAGAATTCAGGCGCCCACTCAGATTAACGGTGAGTGCTTTTATTCCACCATCATCGCGAGACGAAGTCGCTCGTCTTTCAGCTGTCTCAGCATTTGTTCTAGTCTTAATATCCTCATCGCTGAAGTCAAATGTTTCAACGCTTGCTTCACCTTTAACTGGTTCTGTCTCACCTTGAGGTATAAACATCGACCTTTGTCGCGGTAGTCCATCATCATTTTCAGGAAAATAACTATCAAATTCTAAAAACTCGTGCTCTTTGAAGGCGCCTTCACCTCCTTGCCGTTTTTTCCAGCTCGCTGTAGTGCCATGGGTAATCCGTTGGTTGCCCGATAAAGGGGTCCCACCGTCTCCCTGCACGTATTGTTTATCATCTTCAGTTAGGTTTTGCTTGATTCTTTTAGGGTTTACTTTTATTTTTGTTCTACTCATTATCCTCTCCTGTACCAGATTTCTCCTTTTGCTGCGTCATGGCATTAAAGATCTCGCTATTGTCCGCTTGATCAAAGTTGAGTGTCGTCTCAAACCCATTGACTTTAGCAGCTTCTTTTTCCTCAGCTTCTTTTTCCTCAGCTTTTTCCTCAGCGGTCTTCGGTACCACAACAGGTGTATCCACAGTCTTTACCGGTGTTGGTTTTCTTTTTGACGTTTTTATTCGCTGCCTTCTCGACTTTGGCTTCTTTTTTGCAGGGGCTTGAGCCGGCTGAGTTGCTGCAGGGGCTTGAGCCGGCTGAGTTGCTGTTGTTGGTTCGGTAGCAAGAGTTGCAACCTCGCCACAAATATCCTTGACTGTTTCTAATTGAGATATTTGCGTTACGATTTCGTTTCTGCAATACGGTGTAAGCTTAAGTGGATCACTTTCATCTCTTAAAATAACAGATAGTGATTCAATTGCAGCTTTATCAATATTTGTATTACAGAGTTCTTTATTTTCTAGTAGCAAATCCGATATAAAAGAGCCAATATTAGAAATTTTGGTTAAGCCCTTGCCTTTGAATTCACCTTTGAAACTTTTTGCTTTCGGTTTGGTGGCCGCGGCGGGGATCGCATCGGTGTTGGTCACACCCGGCAGTTTATCATCTCTGGTTTCCTCTTCCAGTTCCTCTTTCAAGTCTGGAAGTGTTTTGATCAGATTTTTAAGATTTTTCAGAAACAGTTTTACTACTTCTCTGTCTGGGCATGGTGTTTTTTCGTATACACTCTCTTTTAATATAGATTTATTTTGGAATTTTATAGATACTTTTGCCATTAAATGGAACCTCACATAATATTATACAGAATAATTAGTTATTTTTGAATGAAAAAATCATTTTATATTACAAATTAATGATAGTACGGTAGCAGCTTGTGAAATCATCTATTAATTTACTTGTTGGTATGTTATTTTTCATTTCTGCAATAGAAGGAGTTGAGCCTATATTAAAGAAAGGCATAATAGAGCGTACCCATTCCTCTCTAGTATTAACAAGGATAACTTTTTTTGTTTTCGGCACAATTTTAAGAATTCTCTGACACTGATGACAGGAATCGTGATAAAAGAACAGTAACTTCTTTGAATCTTTGGCTAATTCTGCTAAAATATCACCCGGTGGGGACTCAAAGAAATTTTGTTGTACGGAATAATTTAAAAAATCTATTATTTTCACTTATTGATCCTTTATTTTACCAAGAGTATCACTAGGACTTGATGAAACTTTTTTGTTTGGTGCCTGTTCATCTTCTGCTGTGTATGAATCATCGGGATCTTTGTTGTCCATTACTCCTCTCGAAGCTTCCTCTCTCTCAATCCATTTTAGTCTCAAGACGAGAACACCAACATCAAGATTGCTTTTGTCCAAATTCACTGTCATTACAGGATCATACATGTCATCCGGCCTAGATCCCTCTTGTTCTATCTGCTTACGAACCCAATCAGAATAATTGGCTTCTAACTTTATTGTTGTGACCCACCGTTTCCAGGCTGCGTTACCTCCTCGAAACCTTTCAGCTCCAGGCCATCTCTCAGTTGCGTTATATACTAGTAAATCACTACCTAATTTCTTTGCAGAACTGTTTCTGCTTCTACGAGATTTTAAATTTCTATTTGACCAAATACCATGGCCATTGCTCGACAATCTTTTGGTTCTAAATCTAGGCTTTCTTCGAGGATTAATATATACATTTTTCAATTCGAGTGTAATAATATCTCCCGGATCTAAATAAAGCAAACCTCCTGTTTCCGTACCTGCGTCATACCTGAACTCTATATCATCTTGCTGAGGCTGCCACCTAGATAAATAGAACGCCATGAAATCTACGCCAAATTCCAAACCTTCTAAATCGCCGCGGCGAGGTGCGCGCGGCTTTCTCTCTTCTTCTTTTATTACACGGTTCGTTTCGTCTAGGATCGTTTCTTTTATCTGCTTTTTGGTGAAATTTTTAAATCTATCGCCATTGATTACATTTATTTTTTTCATTACTTTCTCCAAGTTTGTTAAGGTAGTCATGAAGGGACTTCGTTATTTTCTCATCTAACACCTTTAAATGTTCTTCATCAAATTGAGAAAGCATCTCTTTACGGTTAGTAGCTGCTTCCCATGGTGTTAGTTTATTTTTGTCTAAATCAATACAAATTATACACATATTATATACTCCTTCTATAAATAGTTGTCATACAGGAATGTGCATCCGGATATGATAGTGATTGTGATGCCCGGGCAAACCACCGGTCTTCAATCTTCTTTGTTTGATCGCATCTTGGAGGGTTGAGTAATCATCCGGTTTGTTGTTGTTGATCCACTCTCTCATGGCCATGACAAGTGGTGTGTCTAAAAATATCTTGTTTACTTTAGGATCTTTAAACAATTCATCAAGGTACAGGGCATTCATCTCAAGATCAAAATATTTTGGCATTGCATAGGCCGTACTACTTCTATTTATTGTTCCGTATACGGATTGCGGTCTAGCATCTACTTTCGTGGGCCCTTCGTTTTTGTTATATACCAGTGCTCCATAGAAGCGCGTTGGCGCGGGTACTTTGCGACTATAGAATCCAATATCGGCATCAATACCCATTTGATGGCTTTTATGATTACTCATTTTACCACCATGTTGGTTAGATAAGTCTCCAACATAAAGTTTATATTGAGTGCCATAAGTTGCTTGAACCTTTGATGATGCGCGCACAAGAGCATTCCACAAGATAGGATGAGCCCATTGTCGTTTGGCTCTCCTCTTTTCCGTAGTAAAAAGTATGCTGTCCTTTATTTTTTGATGAAAGTCGTAACCTTTTACTAATTTTCCTGAGTTGTACGGGTTTAATGCATTTTTATTAAGAACAACCGATTGTGTATCACCATGGCTGTGCGAAGGAGTGTGCAGATGGCCAGTTTTTGTGGCAGAATTCTTTTTTAGCACATAGGAGCCAATTTGAACTATTCTTTCTCTAGATTGCTTTAGTGCTTTGTATCCGCCTTCTTGTTTAGTTTTGAGATTGTGAAATTTTGTGTAAATAACTAAGATGTATTTTTCATTTATTATCAGGCCGTAATTTAAGGCGCCTCTATAAAGGCCTCCTTTACCATATATACTGCTTATATTTATGCCTTGTGCTCTTAACTTATCTGCAAAACGCTTTTGCATGCTGTAAGTCTCTCTATCTATTCCTCTTTCCTGGCCAAGATATTTGTAGTCTTTTCTTCTTATTGTGTTGAAAACTGCCATAGCTTCATCATAATGACCCATTTGTTTCAAAATCGTCTCTTCCCCGTTTGCAGTTTTCCACAATAAAGAAAGATACTCAAAAACATCTTTGCAGGTCTGCTTGTTCCCAACATTTGAGACTGTTCCGACACTAGTGTTTCTGGAAATTCCAATTTTATCTAAAAACTTTCTTGAAAATTCTCTATTTTCCTTAGGAGACAGGCACCCAACGGCGGTGCCGCGGCCAGGAAACTTTGGGTTCTTGCAATTACGCAACGCTCTCATCATAACGTTGCTTGATTCTCCGTATTTAATTGTGGGGTGGTGCTGATATCCGATAAGGTATTCTAGTTCTTTCTTGGTTAGTGCCTTATCAGTACCTTTATGTAACACCATATTTAATAATCCAGCCATCATCTTTTGCATACTTGCCCCTGGAAAACTAGAGTTCTCGTTATGTGAGTCAATGTGTCGCCCATCGACTGTACCAAAGTAATAACCAAAACGACTAGCTTCGGTAGTCATGAATTTTGGCTTATTAGAAGCTGCACCACTAAAGAGATCTGGTGCACCACTCGGCTCAACCTTGTGTTTGGCCAGCTTAAAATCACCTAAGGTGAATTCTTCTCTACTGGTGACTTGTTTCGAAAACTGCATCATCGTGTCTTTAAGGCTTATTTTCAGTTCTTCCGCGGATCCGAAGGCTAGTGCCACAAACGGAACAGAAAATAGTGCTTTTGCTATAAAATCCATAGATCCCTCCAGTGATTTATCCAATGCATCGAGTGCACCCTTATCTTTAAGGATCTTATCGACAACTTCAAAGGAAAAATCTTCTTTTTTTTGTTTTATGTTTGACATTTTCTTATTTTAACTCACAACGCCGGATTTTTTTCGCGATTTTTTAGCCGGGAAATTTTTTCTTACTCGAAATCATCACTATTAAGAATATCTTCTATAGCTTTTCTATCAAGCGCGGTTTTTTTCTTCTTTTTGACATCATTTTGATCAAAGACCATAGTAGTTGCTTTTACTCTAGTGTCTTGAACGACAAATTGCACCATCACGTAAGCACCTGCTTCTTGTTTCATAGATTTCATCAAACTATTGTCAATAACTTCAGGGCCGTGCAGCTTAAAATACTTTTTTCGACGGTTTCTGCGTTTAAAATCTCTTTCAACGCGTTGGGCAAGATAAACTGCCTCCTTAAACTCAGGGCCGTCACCTCCTTCAGACGGGATCTTCTTTAAAACTTCTTTTAAGGCCTTAGAAACTAGTTTTATGCCGACTTTCTTGGTAGGTCGAGCACTAGGCTCGAAATCTGTGCAGCCTCCCTCTGAGAGATAACTAATATGGTCGTGTTTCATACCGTTAAGTTCCATGGCACGCTTAAGAGCCCCATGAAGAAGAACCACAATGTCTTGTGAGACCTCTTCATCATTCTCTAATAGCCAAGCTACTTGTGTTACGTTGTTTTGTATGGTGTCGAAGAGTGACTCGCGAGTAACTTGTTCGCCATCGGCTGACATTGGGTTGGTAAACATCTCTTCTGCTGAAGATTCTTTACTCTCAGCTTCTTCTTCGCCTTGGATTAGTTCTTTTTTAGCCTCTTCGAGGATGATTTGTTGGATTTGCTTCTTTGTTAACTTCAATATTCAATACTCCCATCGTTAAATACAAGATAATTAGTTTATTTTAACAACAAGTACATCGTAATTTCACTTGGACCGACCTTTTCTGCGACGGTATTACCATTTTTATCTAGATATATCATGTATGGGATAGAATTTTTACGCAAAACTTGCATTAGTTTTGCTCCCCATGGGTCATCGACGCTAATCCAGTGAATATCCAAGTCTAAATCGGCTTGCTTAAGTGCTTTTCTTAAGAAACCACAGGCTTTGCACCAATCGGCGCCGAAAATAAACACTTTTTCGCCGGGAATTTTTACAATGTTATCTAATTCTTGGGCAGAAACCCAATTGGTGTTCCTACGATGAACTTCTTTACCGTTATAGGTTACTACTAGTGAGGTATTGGTATCTCCTTGAGCATGCTGCGATATCCCCGAACAGCTCAGAATCAGTATGCTTGCAAGTGTTAATAAACTAACGCTAAAAATTAACCTCTTCATGTAGTAATTATAGGGAAATCAAAGTTTTTTGGCGCTTATTTGTCGCCGTACCACCATCTGCTTTGTACAGCAGGGTGAACGCCACGTCCTCGACGATGGTTTTCAAGGATTAGTCGGTTACTAGGCTTTTTGCTTTCATTAAACTCCTCTGGGCTGTCATCTTCATCATAGCCATATGGCTGATACCCACCTTGTGCTGCCTCACGAGACCGTTCTTGGTCGGGTGTTAATTGTCGCATCGCGTCATCTTCTTCATATTTGGCCAATTCGCCAATAGTTTCGATTAGAGTCTTCCCACATTTCATAACTAGGTTAATGAGAAATTTCGGGTCTCTTAAAATGTAATCTCCATTGGCCAACTGTTGCCCGCGCCTTTTATCCTGATTTAGTTGATTGAGCGTTCGTTGCGCTACCTTGTCAAGTCTGTTCAAGTGGTTACTTAGCGCGCTACCATCGGCCTTGACATTAGTGTATTCTCCCATCGATTCAATAGATTGGAACAGTGTTTTATATAAATCAAGCGATTCTTCGAGTTTTGTGATCACTAATTTGGAAATTTTAAGGTTCCTTGCGCCGGCTTGGTCTCGAGTATATCGGCCGGACTTGTTAAGGGACATTTTAGTTTCAATATCACTCACCCATCCAAGAAAGCCTCCATATACCCCAATATACTTTGATGCTCTAGGCATCGATGCACCTGCCACAGCATCTTGTGCCCTAACGCCGCCACGCGGCAACGCGCCTTCTTTGGCTTCAAGAAACGCTTTTTCACCAAGCCACCATTTAGCCATGGGCGCAATCTGTTCCATTATATGAGCCATCTGCTTCGAGGCTCCCGCTCTTTCTGGTTGAAACTGTCCGAATTCATTCTCATCTTCTGAAATTACTTTTCGAACCTCTTCTCTTATTACTCTTGATAATTGCTTTCTGGTGATCTTTTTAGCCATTGTTATACTCCCTCTGTTGAATGTCTACTTTATCCCGTTCCTTGGTCAATTGATAAATCTCCTCATTTTTTTTCTGGATTTCTTTCATGAGTTGGATTATCTTTTCTTGAATTTGCTTTCGGGTCACATAGTAAATAGTCTCAAATTCTCAAAATTTCTCAGCGATAATACAAATGTCCCTGGCCGGCCTACATCACCCTACATGTATGTGTGTTACCTACATTCCGGCACAGGTAGGGGGGTAGGGGGGGAGGTGAGGGGGTGTATGTGTTTGTAGGAAAAAGAAGACAGTTGTTTACTTCTCCTTACCTTTACCTATACCTGAAGACATACACCTACATTGTAGTCGAGTCGCCTACGCTCTACTACCTGTGGTTTAATGTATTATTATTCTTACTCTCGGCTACATGTGGTGAAGTGTAGGTATGGTAGGCAAAAAAATACCCTTGACTACAATGTGTCCCATGGTGGTTGGGTGTAGTCAAGGGTATTAGATTCGCACACTATGTGCGAAAGGGTGGGATGTGGTGTGCCTATGTCCTACATTGTCGGTCTAGGTCGCACGTTGTGGGGTATGTAGGTTAAGGTAGGATTATTCCATACCTTCGAGCACCTCGCTGATTGCGCCCTGGAGGTCGACGAGCGCCGCCCGGTCTAACTTGACCTCTGCGGACTTGCGCGCCCCGTTGACGGTACGCATGCCGACACCAGCGGAAACGCCGTTGACGATAGCCTGTGAGAGCTGCACACCCGCTTTTGCGTCCTCCGTGGTGATGGTGAACGCGAGGTTGATGATATTGGATTGGATTCGCTTGATAGCCATGTGAATGACCCTTTCGTGCGCCGCGGCGCGTTGTTATATAGTGGGGCTGACCGCATGCCAACCCTCACTTTCTTTATATATTATCTCATAAAAAACGAGAAAAATCAATTAAATCGTAAAACCCCAATAATTTCAACCACTTAGGTTTTGAGCCATTTTCGGCTTTTGTGACCGTGAAATGACCGTAAAGCTTTATCCTACATCCACCCACATGTAGGATAAAGTAGGAGCAAATAACTCGACCACCTTATCCTACATGTGGGGTCAGCACCCACACGCCCCTGCGCGCTGCACCTACATGACCCACATCTACCTACACTCGACTACGTGTCGCATAGTGTAGGATTTTAATTACATCGCACCATACCCTGCGCGAGTGTAGGTCTAGCACCTACAGTTTAGTTATTAACGCCTCGGCTCGCTCAAGTGTTACATTACTAACGAGCCAGCACCATCGGTGCGCTTTGGCTTGTGCCGATTGTAGTGAATCGGCAACGCCTGAAGCGATTGGATCTTTTAAGCTACCGATAACATAAGCAAAACCAGACCCATCATCAAGTTGTTTGATAAGTGTTAGCCATTTATCGCATTCCATAGCCCATGTATCGGGCGGGTAGTGTTCAAATTCATTCATCGTTAATATAATTACGTTGACAAAGGACGAATCGCGTGTATGTATTTAATCACGACAACTTTTTAACGCCCCTTGTCAACGTATAATTAAGAAAT
>Ga0181414_1000542_pt1 | contig 11586 bp, 9 predicted proteins | sample 37SPOviralmetaG_FD_130139 | JGI IMG/M metagenome (GOLD analysis project Ga0181414, IMG submission 130139) | Marine viral communities from the oligotrophic San Pedro Time Series (SPOT) site, San Pedro Channel, CA, USA - 37 SPOT_SRF_2012-11-28 | ecosystem: Environmental > Aquatic > Marine > Strait... | reverse complement strand
GTCTTTCCTAGTCATATATGGCATAGAGTTAAACCTGTCACAAAGGGTGTTAGAAAATCATTAGTAGGATGGGTGGTAGGAAATGTTTGAGACAATTGCAGCTGGATTTCTATGTCTGGCAATGAACGTATATCACGAAGCAAAGAACCAACCATTTGAGGGTCAAGTAGCAGTCGCTCAAGTTGTACTCAATCGTGTAAAAGACGAAAGATTTCCCAATACTATATGCGAGGTAGTAGAACAAGGACCAGTATATGAGAGTTGGAAGACAAGGAATGACCCTACGCTAGAACCCGTATATTGGCCCGTAAAAAATCGTTGCCAATTCTCTTGGTATTGCGATGGTAAATCAGATAAGATCAGATATAAGGAAGCATGGAAGAACGCAATGATGGCCGCCGCCATTGCTAATTCTTTAAAGGCAGAGGATATAACGCTCGGCGCTACGCACTATCACGCCACATATGTAACACCAGAGTGGGCATCAACGAAAAGAAAGACCATACAGATAGGTGACCACATCTTCTATGTGTGGGAATGAGGAAAAAAGTTTCAGAAATCTAGCGAAGGCCATGTCGCACCATAATAAATAATTACCAATATGCCATTACCAATACGAAAACTTATAGTCAAACTTCGAATGCTTTATTGTGATATCAGAGGACATCACGGTATGAAGTGGAATTACGAACCAGGAGAGCACTATATGAGAGGTAATAGGAACAAGAGAACCCCAAAACATCGATAATCGGAAGAACTAAAAAAAGGCTCAAAAGAATATAGGGTCTTTGTGTTTAAATCCTGCGGCACCTCGGCATTTTTTCTGAGGTTTCTCAGAGTCACACACGAAAAAGGCCTGGTGGCCATACACAGCTGCGACAGCATTGACCAAAATAACCCTTGACAAGTTTGGCGTTTACCTGTATAATACCCTATGAGGGTGCTGGGTATAGTATATTAGCTCTAAGCATTCTCATAGTATTCTCAAAGTATCTCAGAATAACCCTTGACAATTACCCCCAAATGATGTATTATGAAAGAATACTCGGTAGTGAAATGAAATCCATTGTATAATGTAGATATGAGAAACACCGAGTATGCGCCGAGACTTCTTTAAGGATGTTGTGGCCCACGTAGGATGTTCTGTCTGAAAGTTCCTCGTAGAGGTGTGGGGTGGAAGTAGAGGTCTCGGCAATCCTCATAGTTTACTCAGAGGCCCCCTTTCGCCTTATATACTAGGTCAGAGGTAATCTATAAATGCAATATATAGTTTCTAGAATATATCAATGTTCTTTCTTTGTTCTCACCCCCACCCCCCTAAAACTGGTGTCTTTTCAAACACTTAAATGCCTTGACAAATACGTCTGCGTATGATAGTATTATCATATGAATGAGAGAGGAATCAACTAAAATGACATAACAATGAATACACACGCAAACAGCGGGGTTCTCTAAAGCATCGTAGTTACCCCTATGTGTATGCACTAAAGCGATGTTCGCCGTGTCTGGGCCTACTCTTCGATGCCCTTATGTAATTTGACACGGTGTCAATGATTATACAAGAGAGGATATTATGTTAAAAGGATGTATAGGTTTTAGTCATATTCAAGGTTCTTGGATATGGACAATGTTAATTGTAAGAGGAAAGCATGTTAAACGTGTACCTCTTCTATATCCTTTTTACTTAATATGCAATATACTATGGAAAAAATATTATGGGTCTACTCAACAATTTAACCCTTTTAAACAAAAACTATAAAGTCGAGGTACATCATGTCTTTGATGATCTCTATGGTTATCATATGAAACATGTTGCTGACATATATGTGTCGGACAAACTGAATACAAAAGATGCGTTAGACAAAGCGTATATGTTATCACAAAGTATTAGTGATGCATGGTATCAAAACAAATATGTAGATTGTAAAGTTTCACACGCCAGAAGTACGCAGATGGGTGACATATTCAAACTAAATAATGTCAGTTATGTGGTTACGGACAAGGGGTTCGAGCAGAGCGATCTTTCAACCTCGGGTGGATACCAATAAAGTTTAAGGGCGGCGGATGAAACTATCAGACTTCAATCATAAAAATAACATAGAAGTAACCGAGACCTATCCTTTTTCTCATACAAACGTTTTATCCGAAGTTGAATCCAAAGAAATCAAAAGACACACAGGTCAAACTGTTAATGCACATATCGATTTAGAATTAACCACACGTGAAAACGTTGGTGTTACTTTTACATCTAACGTTAAATCCTACATGACAGATTGGAATATGCACAAAAACTTTGAGAGTTTTGCACACATTGGAAATATTGCTTGTCGTGTAGCGAAAAAAATCTCTGCGAATATGTTTAAACCCAATATGTTTATTGGAGAGAGCTGGGGTATTGTTTATAATAAAGGAAAACATACCAAACGTCATAGTCATTGGCCGTACACTTACGCATTTGGTTATTATTTGACAGATTGTGACACAAGTCCTTTACTTTTTCCTACTGCTAATAAGAAAATATATCCTAAAAAAGGTGATCTTATTGTATTTCCTGGTCATGTACAACACGAAGTAGCAACAATTGAAGACAATATTGAAAGAATTATGGTCGCTGGAAATCTATTTCATAGTTGGGAAACAACAAAAGAAACAGAAATTGAAAATTATTTTGGACAAAAGCATATACGATGAAAGAATTTGACTACAACTTAGACTACAAGCACACAATGTTTAGACCAAATGATACTCGTTATCGTATTGGTCGTGGTGAACAAGGAGTATTACTGGTTCGTCCTTATACAGAAAACATATGCCAACATTGGCGATTTAAAACCGTGGCGATTGCAAAAAAATCAGCCAAAACTATTTACGAGATGTATGTTGATTACAAAAAAATACATGATTTTGTTGGTATGGATATGTGTAGAAAGTTTTTAGAGATGGGTTTTACCCGAGCAAGGCGTTATGCGAACCATAAAGATGGTCGAAAGTACGTACAAACTCACGATGAAAAGTTTAGACCACTACCACAAGCAAAGGATTGGGCAACAAATGAGAAAGCAAAAGCCGCTCGTGTCTTTAAAAAGTATAGAGATTTAGTAACTCAAGATGAAACTTACATCGAAATGAGAAAGTCATGGCGTCAACATGAGAATAGTACTATATAAATCCCCCTCAAAGTATATGGTTCATGATTTTAAAGCAGATGAACTATTAGATATCCTTGACATTGTTAAACAACTTGGAATAAAATATTATGTGATTGCGTACTAAATAATCACATGGCAAAAAATCCTCAGCACTATATGGGTCTAGATGGCTTTAAATGGTTTGTTGGAGTTGTAGAAGATAATAACGACCCTGATAAACTAGGAAGAGTCAAAGTAAGATCATATGGTTTCCATACAAAAGATTTAACAGATATACCAACGGATAGTTTACCGTGGGCGTCTGTTATGTCGCCAACAAATGACACATCGATGCAAGGTATCGGTAAGTTTTCTAAAATAGTAAACGGAACTTGGGTAGTTGGTTTCTATATGGATGCAGCTGAGATGCAAAATCCTATTGTCATGGGAACTCTCAAAGGTAAACCCTCTTACAAAGACAAACGTTTTGGTTTCTCTGACCCTAATGACGTATACCCCGAACAAAAAAATTCTAACTCTGGTCATGGTACGGATAAAGATGACAATGACTTTACAACAGAAACACAATTTATTGAGAGTGATGTTAATAGACTTGCGAAGAATGAAACAGATTTATCGCATACAGTACTAACAACTAAAGAAGAAGGCCGAAGCAAAACAATACCAATCGCTAATTCCGATGAAACTTTTGATGAACCAGCATCTACTTACGCAGCTGTATACCCTGACAACAATGTAATAGAAACTTCATCTGGTCACATAAAAGAATATGACGATACAACAGATGCAGAAAGAATTCATGAATATCATAAGTCAGGTACGTTCTATGAAATAGATAAGGACGGAAATAAAGTTACTAGAATAGTTGGTGACAATTATCAAATAGTCGCTGGTAAAGAATTTGTTAATGTCAAAGGTGATGTCAATCTTACTATTGACGCAAACTGTAATACTTACGTCAAGGGTGATTGGAATATACAAGTTGATGGTAACGTTATAGAAAACATTAAAGGAACTTACGATCAAAATGTAACAGGCGATAGTACAATTGACGCAAAAACAATTAATCTCAATAGCGGAACTAAAGGTGCAGCTCGTCTAGACGATCAAGTTGATACAGGCGATGACCCTGCAGGTATATCAGGTTCTGATGGTTCAAACAAAATAGAAAGTGCATCAACAACTGTAATCATTGGCGATTAATCTCTAGACTTTTTGTATAAATAATAAAAGTAGTAGGAGATTTTTTCGATGGCATCAAGACCAGGTAGATTGGGATATGACTCTCAATCAATAAATTCTAGTAATAAATCTACAAGAATATATAGAGACTTAGATTTATTCTTTAAAAAAAAGGGCACAGACTCAGATGTTGGTAGAGTCGAAGATATACAAGCCGTTAAACGTTCAATCAGAAATCTAGTACTACTTAACGAATATGAAAAACCATTCCACCCTGAAATACATGGTGGGGTGAGAGACATGTTGTTTGAAAACATGACTCCTATTGTGGCTAATATTATTGCAAGAAAAGTTGAAGATGTAATTAATAACTTTGAACCAAGAGCAAGATTAGTTTCAGTTAGAGCAATACCTAATATGGATAACAATGCTTATGAAATTAGTATATCTTTTTATGTTGTTAATGCACCTACTGAATTAGTTGATTTATCAATTATGTTAGAAAGAATACGATAATGGCAACGACTATAAAGAAAAGAAATTTAAGAGTAACAGAATTAGATTTTGACGCAATCAAATCAAATTTAAAAATATATTTAAAAGCTCAAGAAGAGTTTAAAGATTATGACTTTGATGGTTCAGGTATCGATGTTCTATTAGATACATTAGCTTACAATACACACTATCTAGGTTTCAATGCTAACATGTTAGCAAATGAAATGTTTTTAGATACAGCATCATTAAGATCGTCAGCTGTATCACATGCAAAAACTTTAGGATATGAAGTTAGATCAGCCACAGCTCCAATGGCGACAATAAACATTTCACTTAAAACAGATTCTACTTCAAAGACAATGAATGCTGGAACAGCGTTTACTACTACACTTGATGGTATTAGTTATCAGTTTGTTACTATTGCTGATGTTACAGGTGCCAAGTTTGGAAACTCTGTAAACTTTGATGCACAAAAAGTTTATGAAGGTACTTATGTCACTACAAGATATACTGTAAACACTACAGACCTAGAACAAAGATTTATATTAAGAGATAACAGAGCAGATACTTCTACACTAACCGTGCAAGTTCAAAACTCTGCCTCAGATTCTACTACAACAACTTACACAAAAGCAACAGACATAACTCAACTTGCTACTGACTCTACTGTTTACTTCTTACAAGAAATAGAAAACGGAAGACATGAAGTTTACTTTGGTGATGGTGTTGTTTCTAAAGCTGTTGATGATGGTAACATCGTTATACTAAAATACGTTGTAACTAATAAGTCAGATGCAAATGGTGCTTTCATATTTACACCACCTGCAAGTATCGATGGCGTAACTGATATTACTTTGACAACTGTTGAAAGAGCAACTGGTGGAGCAGAACCAGAAACTATTCAATCAATAAAATTAAATGCACCTTTAGATTATGCATCGCAAGGTAGATGTGTAACCACTGGTGACTATGAGGTTTATGTAAAAAGATTATTCCCACAAACACAAGCAGTTTCAGTATTTGGTGGAGAGCTTGGTTCTTACAACTCTTCAACTGGTGTAACATCAACACCTGAGTATGGTAAAGTGTTTATCTCTGTAAAATCTACAACTGGTGCAAACTTAACGTCTTCTCAAAAATCTCAATTGATTACTGACTTAGCACCTTTTACTGTTGCATCAATCACACCTGTTGTTGTTGACCCAGAGACTACAAAGTTAAGATTGAATGTAATATTTAATTACGATTCATCAGCAACTACAAAATTAAGTTCAGAATTAGTAACTCTTGTAAATACAACATTAACAGATTATAACTCTAGTACTCTACAAACTTTCAATGGACAATATAGAGCATCAGCAGTTTCTAAATTAATTGATGAGTCAGACACAGCTATTTTAAATAACACAACATCTGTAAAACTATCTAAAGATTTTACACCAGAACAAGGCACAACAAAATCTTATAACGTTGCGTTTAACAATGCAATGTTTCACCCAGAGGATGGTTATCTAAAAGCAACTGGTGGTGTGCTATCTTCCTCTGGTTTTAAAGTTGGTACGGATACAGAAACAGAATTCTTTTTTGACGATGATGGTTCTGGTAATTTAAGAAGATATGCTTTGATTGGTACAACACGTTCTTACTTTGATAATGAAGCTGGAACTATAGATTATACTTCTGGTTATATTACAATTAACAATATTAATTTTACTGCAATATCAAACGTTGATGGTTCTACATCGACTGCAATTAGATTAATTATGACACCAGCATCAAATGATATTGTGCCTGTAAGAAATCAATTACTTGAAATAGATTTTGCGAACACTACTATTACAGCTCAAGTTGATAGTGCGTCTACCTCTGGTACATCATATAGTGTGTCTGGGTCTGGTACTTCTACTACTACTACAACCACGACCACAGGTAGCACAACTACATCGACATCAAGCTCATCTAGTTCATCTGGCTCAAGTGGAAGCTCAGGAAGTTCGTACTAGAATGAGATGCTATGTCTAATGACCCTAAACTAATAAACAAAGTATCACAACAAATCGAAACTCAGTTACCTGATTTCGTAAGATCAGATCATACTATTTTTAAAGATTTTGTTGAAGACTATTTTACATTTCTAGAGTCAGCAAAAATAACTTTAGACTTCACGACAAACTATGTAATTCTAGAACCAGAAACAAAACAATATCTATTATCTGAAAACGGAATACTTGGTGCAGCTGTAGATAGAATAGTTTTAGAAGATAGTACAGAATATACAGCAGGTGAAACTGTAAAAGGTCAAACGTCTGGTGCAGAGGCAAAAGTAATTGTAGAAGATGTAAGAAACGTTTCTTTATATACCACTGCAAACCAAAGATTTCAAATCGGAGAAACAATCAAAGGACTAACTTCTGGTGCAGAAGCTAAGATTGTTACTTACAAAGCAAACCCTGTCCAAAACATTCAACAACTTTTAGATTACGCAGATACAGATAATACTTTATTTGAATTTTTTGATCAAGTAAGAAATTCATTCATGGCAACTATTCCAAATAGTTTAGCAAGTGAAGTATCTAAAAGAAAATTAGTAAAAAATATTAAAGACTTATATTCATCCAAAGGAACTAAAGAAGGTCATAAGACCTTTATGAAAATATTATTAAATGAGAACTCTGAAATATTTTATCCTAATGAAAACATGTTACGAGTATCAGATGGTAATTGGCGTAATCAAATTTTAATTAGAGTTGCATCTAGTGGTAATGCTACAGGTCAAGAAGCTATTAACCAAGTTATTACTGGTGGAACTTCAGGTGCAACTGCTGTTGTAGCATCAGCATCTACTTTCCAACAAGGTACAACGTCTGTAATAGAATTTGCTTTAGAAAATGAATCACAAGGTGCAAGTTTTCAAACTGGTGAGACTATAACTTGTATATCAAACTCTGTAGATTTAGAAATTGAGTTTGTTGTAAAAACAGTTATTAATAAAGCAAACTTAAGCAATGATGGTATTCTACATTCTGAGTCTGAAGCAACAGTTATTGACAGCGATAAAGGAAATGGTTTTGCAGATGTATTAGTTAACAGTTTAAAATCTGGTTCAGTATCAGATACTTTCATACAAGATGTTGGTACTGGTTATAGACTTGGTGAGAAAGCAATATTTTCTACAGGTGGTGGTATCAATGCAGCTGAAGGTATTATATCAATACTTGGTGGAGGTGTAGAATTAGAAACAGCTACAGATACAACATCAGGCAATTTATTAAAAGAGATTGGAACTACATCAAGCTCTGAAGAATTTAACATACAATTAGAATCAAATGAAACAGGTAATGGTCCTTACTATATTCTTGCCACTGGTGAGACTGTAGTTGGTGGTGATCAACAACTTGGTGGTGGACGAAAAGGTTACTACTATCCATTGTTCTTAACTGCAGCTGCAGCTGGTGGAACTGATAGCTCTAACCCATTTAAGTTTATAGAGTTTCCTGGCAAAACTTTTTATATGCCAAGTTCAGAAAGAAACTATGGTTTAGCTAATCCACCTACTACACAATACAATTCTGAAACTCAAGTATCTTACCCTGTTACAGAAAACGATAAGATTGTTTTGAATGGTACTGATTCATCTAGTTCAAATGCAAATGATAGAATTATTACAGATGAAACTCAAACAACCTTAGATACTTTTGGTGATGACACCGATCAGATATTTTTAGAACCTGGCACTTTTGGTAGTTCTACTGCATCATCTATTAATAAAATATTTTTAAATGATAAAGGTCAAGGTTACAAATCTATTCCTACTATTAGTTTTGAAACTGTTAGTGGTTCTGGTGCAAAAGTTTTAGCATTAACAAAAGACATTGGTGCTATAGAATCATTAAAAGTAAATGACTCTGGTTTTGATTATGACGCAAGCGATTTACCAGACATGCGTTTCAGAGCTCACTTCATATTAAAAAATATTACAGGTTCGTTTGTTGCAGGTGAAACTCTTACATCTCATACAGGTGAAGTAAAAGCTTGGAACCCTACTACTCAACAATTAGATATTACTTTAGAAGACATTATAAAAATAAGACATGAACAAGCAACTACTTTTAACGCACCTTTTGTGCAAGAAGATACAAGAGGACTTGCAGGTCATAATGTTCTTATGGAAGAAGTTCAAGATATAGTTGGTACACCAAATGATAATATTATATTAGATGGTACAAGTATTGCTACACCAGCGACAAGATTAATAAATGTTGTTGTTAAAAAAGTTAGAAATGCTGATGATACTGCAAATGTATTTGAAATTAATAATGAGAGACAAAAAAGTTTAAAATTAGTTGAAGGTAATACTTACTACTTTGATTTATCAGATAGTTCTTTAGGAGATAGTTTAGCTACAAACAGACATCAATTAAGATTTTCTACTACACCAAATGGCACACATGCAGATGGTACAGCTTATACAACTGGTGTAACTGAGTCCCCTATTACAATTCAAACAGGTACTACTGGTGCATACATTCAAATAACAATAGCTGCAAATGCACCTACACTTTATTATTATTGTGTCAATCATTCTGGTATGGGTGGAGTTATAGAAACTAATACACCACAAAGTTTTGTAAGGGATAATCAAGAAGATTTATTACTAGATGGTACAAGTGCAAACATATTTAAAATATTAGCAGAACCTGTTAATGGTGCTAATCCTTTACTAGCAATAGCATTAGAGGATAACTCTGGTGTGTTTATAACTGAACAATCTCAAGAGGGATTAGTAACGGATGCTGGAAGTAAAATATTAATCGATACATTAATTGATACAGGCACAGCATTTATATTAGATGAAGATGGTAATCAATTAAAGAACGAAGATTTTGGTAATTTAATTACACTAGAAGCTAGTGACGATGGTGGAAAAATATTAGATGAAACAGGTGTTGATGCTGCAGACTTTATTACACTAAACTCTACAGATGGCACAAATAATGCTGGCGATAGTTTAATACTACAAGAGAAGATTGATTTTTCTGAGGATGCAGCTGTTACAATATCAACTGCAAGTGCATCGGGTACAGTTTTATTAGCAGATATTGCTACTGGTACGGTAAGTGCTGGAGTAAAACAAATTACAGACGGTAAGTATGTAAACATTGAATCGTTGATTGGCGAGGACTTGATTCGTGTTCAAGACTCTTACTACTATCAACAATTTTCTTATGAAGTTCAAGTCGGCCAATCAATCGCTACATACATTAACGAGTTAAGAAGAGCAGTACACCCATCTGGGTTTGCACCTTTTGGTAAAGTTAGTATTGCATCATTTTTATCAAATGCAATTACAGCATCTGGTGGTTCTGAGTTCTCACCTATTCTTGGTTCTGTACTTACAACATTGTTTGATGAATTGTTTAGAAGAACTTCTCAAGCTGTACAAGTATCAAGTAGATTAGGTCATAGAGATGATAAAATTGTAATTAACTCAACTGCTGGTTCATCTACAGATGCAGGTGATGCTTTCTTATTTGAAGATGGTACAATAGATCAATTTGGTGCAGGTGGAAGAATAATGGCAGAAACTTCTTTAGCACCTAGTGATAAAGCTCAAACTAATTTTATACCTCTATTCCAAAAAAATATTCAATCAAAAGCAACAGCAAGAGCTTCACAAAACTTTATGAGAACTGTTAGTGGTGCAGTAGGTAATGGTGGTATGTTTCCTGATAGTGAGGGAATACAATTAGAGGGTTCTGAAACTGAAGTATTAAGACTAGATGGTGTAGACCCAATACCAGTGATTTCTTTTATAGTGTTAAATGCAACAGCAGTAAGTGGTACGGATGCAGGCGATAATATAATATTAGAAAGTGGAACAGGTATTGGTGATACAAGTAGATTAAAAATGGAAGACTCATCATTTACATTTAACGCAGCTACAGTACACTCTGTCTTTGATAAAATGATATTAGAAGACTCACAGAAAACAAATGACTCAATTCCAATATCTGCTTTTGAAGATTTACGAATTGTTGATATAGTTAGACCAGATAGAATTATACTAGGACAACCAAGTGACTTAATAGATGTACAAGGTTTAAGATTTAGTAATAAAGTAATATTAGAATTTGATGCTGTGTCACCTTTAGAATTAGAAGATAATTCTGGTTTTATAATATTTGAAGACAGTATAGTTGCAGATGAATTATTATCTAACAGAGGTTTGGATAATGGAAGTTCAGATATTAATAATGCATCGGCACCTGACTTTGATGGTATCAAATTAGAGATAGATGGTTTCATAAAATTAGACGGACACTTAATAACAAGTGGAGAATTATCAGGTCAAGTAACAGATCAAGATGATTTTATTATATCAGAAAAAACAGGTTCTGGTGATGAAAGATTTATTTTAGAAGAGGATGGTGTTATCATTGCAGAGGCTTTCTCAACCACATCTAATAAACAGTTTTTATTATTAGAAGATAGTACAATGGTACCAGGTGCTAGAGCACAATATGAAAAAACAACACAAAAGAATTTTGCAGACGCATTTTTACTAGAAGATGCAAGTCAAGATGTATCAACTGATAGTCTAATATTAGACGGAACTGATAGTAGCGGAACAGACGCAGGGTTTAGATTATTATCAGAAAGAGATGTTGATGATGCAGCTGCACAAATAGATCATATATTATTAGAAGATTCTACTTTAATTGCTAGTGAGGGTCAAATACCACATGCAAGTTTACGTTTC
>Ga0181414_1000536_pt1 | contig 11608 bp, 16 predicted proteins | sample 37SPOviralmetaG_FD_130139 | JGI IMG/M metagenome (GOLD analysis project Ga0181414, IMG submission 130139) | Marine viral communities from the oligotrophic San Pedro Time Series (SPOT) site, San Pedro Channel, CA, USA - 37 SPOT_SRF_2012-11-28 | ecosystem: Environmental > Aquatic > Marine > Strait... | reverse complement strand
GAACAACAGCTTAGATCAAGAACATGGGCGGAATTAGGAAAGTGGCTAACCCTATCCATAAACAACCATTGGTTTACCAAAACCGCAACCACCATAAAACCAGATAGCTGGTTTGAAGAAGCGTTAAAAAGAGATTTAAAAATTGATACTGGTTACTACTACGCCCAAGCACAGCTTTGGAGCGAGGAAAATCCAGATGCGTTTGCAGGCATTCATTCATCTTACGGAGTATGTCTGATAATGGATGAGGCATCGGGTATCCCCGCTCCTATCTACAGCGTATCAGAAGGTTTCTTTTCAGAACCAACCGAAAATCGCTTTTGGTTTACCTTTTCTAACCCGCGTAGAAACACAGGGCCTTTCTATGAGAGCTTTACATCTAAACGTAAATTCTGGAATTTAAAACAAATTGACTCCAGAACCGTAGAAGGAACAGACCAAAAGTTGTTTCAAACTATGCTTGAACAATATGGTGAAGATTCAACCGTTGCAAGAGTAGAGGTGTTGGGAGAGTTTCCAAATGCCGATGATGATAGTGTCATACCAATAGAACTAGCAAGAAATGCTATAGATAGAGATGTATCGCTAACCGCAAAAGCACCTATTGTGTGGGGTTTGGACGTAGCTCGTTTTGGTGGCGACAACTCAGCACTATGCGTTAGACAAGGTAATACAGTTTTTGAAATTAAAACTTTTAAATCAATGGATTTAATGCAATTATGTGGTGCAATTAAAAATAGATACGATGATTGCACGGCGCTAGAAGTACCACAAGAAATATTAATTGATGTTATTGGTCTTGGTAGTGGCGTAGTTGATAGGCTTGCAGAACAAAACTTACCCGTTAGAGGAATCAATGTAGCAGAAGCACCAGCTACTAGAAAAAATTATTTAAACCTACGCGCTGAATTATGGTTTTCTATAAAAGATTGGCTTACGCAGCGTAATTGCAGACTGCCAAATGATGATGAGCTTGTATCTGAGCTAGCCGCACCAAGTTACAAGTACACCTCAACTGGTAAAATAAAAATAGAATCAAAAGATGAAATGAAAAAAAGAGGAATAAAATCGCCCGACAAAGCAGATGCGTTAGCATTAACTATGGCAAGTGCAGCTGCAAGTTTTAGTGGTGGCGAGAACTTTTTAGGGTATAATTTCAAGAAACCCTTGACATCAAGAATAATACGAGTGGGATAAAAATTTATGGAATACGACAAAAAAGAAATGAATTATAATATTGAAAATTTAATGCGAATGCTTGAGCTTTATAATATGCCGACAATTGGATCTGGGGCTGCATCCGATAAAGAAATGCAAATGTTTAAGGCTGCGCAGCGTATGCAGATGCCTATGCCTCTTGTCCCTACTGGTCGCTCAAGAGTACCCGTTATGGGATCTGGAGTTGCATCAGATAAAGAAATGGAAATGTTTGAGGCTGCTATGGGATCTGGAGCTGTATCCGATCAAGAAATGGATATTCTTGTAAATTTTTTAAAAAATTACAAACCATTAAAATTTAAAAATTATTACAAAGGCTTGCTATAGGAATAAAGTATGAAATACGACAAAAAAGATAAAAAGATGGATGTAACCGAAAATGCAAACTTAGAAGAGTTGCAGGGCGTGTTGAAATCCGAAATGGATGATGCCAAAGACTTTATAGACCAAATAGACGAAGAAAGAGCAGATGCTACAGACTATTATCTTGGCAACTCTCCATCAGCACAAAGTTCTATGCAGTCAGAGTTTGTATCAACCGATGTTAGAGATAGCGTATTGTTTATGCTACCAAGCATCATGCGAACTTTCTTTGGTACTAACAAAGTAGTGGAGTTTATACCTCACGGCCCTGAAGACATTGAAGTTGCTAAACAACAAACAGAATACATTAATTACATTATTCAACAAAAGAATCCTGGTTTTAAAGTTATGTATGACGTTTTTAAAGATGCGCTTATTAGAAAAACTGGTTATGTAAAAGCTTACTGGGATGACACAATTAGTGCATCAACCCATGAATATACCAATATATCGCCAGAAGCCTATCAAGCATTAATGCTAGATCCTGATGTCGAAATGGTAAAAGAAAAGGTTGAAATGCAAAGTATGACACTTTTTGATCAAGTTACTGGAGAAGAAATAGTACAAGAAACTCCAGCTAGTTATGATGTAACCATTAGAAGAGTAAAAGCTAAAGACCAAGTTTGTATCGAAGCCGTACCAACTGAAGAAATATTAATATCAAGATACGCAAGAGATTTACACTCATCGCCTTACGTTGCTCACAGAATGATTAAAACTGTAAGCGACTTAGTTGCTATGGGTTATGACAAAGAAGAAATGGAACAATATGCTGGTTCTGGAAGCGAGGTAGATGCAGAATCTTACGAGCTAGAACAGGCAAGAAACCCATACGCAGATTTTACTGGTGTTGATAGAGCAGATAGCAATAGTAAAAATGTTCTTTATGTAGAACATTATGTTTTTTATGATTTAGATGGCGATGGCATAGATGAAAGGGTAAGGGTATGTACCGTTGGAAATGGATTAAATATTGTTAATACAATTCCCTGGGATGATTTACCTATTACACTCTTCTGTCCCGATCCTGAACCGCATACCTCCATCGGTTCATGTCCAGCAGATTACCTAATGCCTATCCAAGCGGCTAAATCTCAGATAATGAGAGATACGCTTGATAGTTTAGGCCACGCCATCTTCCCGCGAATGGGAATAGTTGAAGGGCAAGTAAACATTGATGATGTTCTAAACACCGATATAGGACAACCAATTAGAATGAGAGCGCCTGGAATGGTGCAACCATTTACTGTACCTTTTGTTGGTAAAGAGGCTTTTCCAGTTTTATCTTATTTAGATGAATCTAAAGAAAACAGAACTGGCGTATCTAAAGCTAGTGCTGGATTAAACGCAGATGCGTTGCAAAGCTCTACAGCTTCAGCAGTATCAGCAACTATGTCTGGCGCGCAAGGCAGAATAGAACTTATTTGCAGACACTTTGCAGATGGTATGAAAGATTTATTTAAACTGGTTAATTCTTTGGTTATTAAACACCAAGAAGGCCAAGATGTAATGAGATTAAACAATGAGTTTATTCCTGTAGATCCTAGATATTGGGACACAGATAAAGATATGGTAGTTAATGTTGCTATATCTAAATCATCTGATGAAGAAAAATTCCAAGTTCTTACAGCTATGGCGCAAAAACAAGAACAAATATTACAAACACTAGGGCCACAAAATCCTTTGGTTAATTTACAGCAATATGCAAACACATTAACTAAGATGATTGAAATGGCTGGGTTTAAAGATGCTAAATCGTTTATTAATACTGAAGTTCCACCATTACCGCCTATGCAACCAGAACAGCAGAAACCTGATCCAGCAGAAATGCTTGCACAAGCTGAAGCAATGAAAGCACAAAACTTAGGACAAAAAGCAATTATAGATGCCGAAACTGACAGAATGAAAATCATTATGGAAGATGACAGAAACCGTGACGAAGCAGAAGCAAACATGAAAATTAAAATTGCTGAACTACAAGCTAAGTACGGCGCGCAAGTTAATGTAGCTGAGATTAATGCAATTATGGAAAGAGATAGAGAAGCAATAAGACAAGTTGCAAAAACTCAATCACAAGGAATGTTTACAAATGGTAACGGTCAACCAAACGGATAAAATTTACGAATTAGAATTTTTAAAAGGAGATTTAATTTATATTGGTGCTGACATTAAAGCTAAGAATTTAGAAGAAGCTACACAAGTTGCTTTAGTTTTTTTACAGATACCAGAAGACTCAGAACTAATATCTTCAAAGGTAACCCACATACATTAGAGGATTGAAATGATTACATACAGAGGTGAAAGATTTAGCGGTTTTAACAAACCAAAACGAACACCAGGTAAATCTAAAAAGTTTGCTGTAGTAGCCAAAGTAAAAGATAAAACAAAACTTATTCGTTTTGGTGATCCAAACATGACGATTAAAAAAGACCAACCTAAAAGAAGAAAAAGTTTTCGTGCTAGGCACAAGTGCGATAGCAACCCACCTAGTAAACTAACCGCAAGATATTGGTCTTGCAAAAAATGGTAAGGAGATAATATGCCTGGAAAAGGATTATACGCAAACATACACGCTAAAAGAAAAAGAATTAAAGCTGGCTCAAAAGAACGAATGAGAAAAGTTGGTTCAAAAGGCGCACCAACAGCAAAAGCTTTTAAAAAAGCTGCTAAGACAGCAAAGAAAAGGAGATAATTATGCCAAGAGGAAAAGGAACTTACGGATCTAAAAAAGGTAGACCGCCAAAGAAAAAAAATAAAGGTAAAAAAAAGTAATTACATCGCTTTTATGCGGTGTGTTATAATTTTACTTTTAAAATATTGGAGAAATAATGGATATATTAAATATAATTATGTGGGTTACAGCTATAATTTCTATAGCTTCTGTTGTAGCCGCAATTACACCAACACCTAAAGACGACCATTGGTTTAGTTATCTTTACAAAGCAATTGATTGGTGTGCTTTAAATGTTCTAAAAGCTAAAGATAAATAATATGAGTTTTTTTAAAAACTTGTGGGACAAAGTTACTGGAACGCAAAGAGTTACAGTAAGAGCTAGAAACAAAAAAGGACGTTATGTTGCAGATGATGCATCAACACCAGATGTTAATGAAGCATACACAACCAAAAGAATTAAAAAATCTAAATAATGGCTAAATCACCAGATGCATTTGTTTACAATGCTACGCTAGATAGGATTGTTGACGGAGATACATTTGATTGTATTTTGGATCTTGGTTTTGATGTCAAACTTCACAAACAACGCGTTAGGCTTGCTGGTATAGATACTCCAGAAAGCAGAACGCGTGATCTTGCCGAAAAGAAACTTGGTCTTGCTGCAAAGGAAAGACTAAAAGAGTTGTGTGTAGGCAATATAAAAATTAAATCATTAGGCAAAGGCAAGTATGGTCGTATATTAGGTATACCATATACAGAAGACGGCAGAGATATTTGCGATGTTCTTATCAAAGAAGGTCACGCTGTTGAATATGATGGGGGAAAGAAAAGCAAGGTTTGGGGTGACTATTAAAACCCTGTGGAATCAGCAGTAACAATAATTCAAGAAGTAGGTTTTCCTATTGCAGCAGCGTTAGGACTTGGTTGGTTTATTTATAAACTTATCATGCGTATTGTTGATGGTATGGAAACAAAACTTGATACCGTAGATGAAAAAGTAGAGAGCCAAATTGCAGCTATAGAAGAACGACTTGGCACAAAACTTGATTCACAACATGGTATTTTGGTAGCATTGATAGATAGAGTGCGTAGTTTAGATAACGAAATAATACGCCAAGACACCTTAATTAAAACAATATTAGGTGTTCCACAACTTATAGATAGCAATAAAATTGCCAAGGCGGATAGAGATGACCAAAGAAAAGATTGATCCTTATAAATTAGAAAAAACCAGAATAGCTGTATGGGGATTTTTTATAGTTGCTATTATGTTTACAACTATTATGGGTATAAGTTTAGCGGCTGATACTATAACTCACAAATTTAAGTCACCTAGTTTTAACGGTATGGGTACTAGCTCTCATTACTTAACCATAGAAAACCAAGAACACACTCGCAAACTTACTCTTAAAGAAGAGATAAAAGCATTACAAGATGAAATAAAAAGAGAGAAAGAAAACTCTACACTTGCAAGATTTATGCGTAACCTTGAATCAAGAGTATATGCAGAATTATCAAGACAGTTAGTTAATAATCTCTTTGGTGAAACACCACAAAGTTCAGGTACAATAACACTAGAAGGCAACACCATAGAATACACTAGCGATGGTGTAACATTAACCCTAAAAATTACAGAATCAGATGGAACAGTTACAGAAATTACAATACCTATTGGTACTTTTACTTTCTAGTTGTTCTATATTTGACCAATTTGAAGATACTTACGAGCAAAGATATTCAGACAAAGACATAGTATCAATTCAAGATTTACAATCTGTAGAACTTAAAAACGCAGCTATACCAAAAATTAGTCCTGTAGTTGCTGTTTATCCTACAGCTTTTACAGACCAAACAGGACAACGTAAAAGTAACAGCGAGTTTGCTTTGTTTAGTACCGCAATAACTCAGCAACCTAATGCACTACTTATTAGAGCCTTAAAACACGCTGGTAATGGTAAGTTTTTTAGAGTTGTTGAAAGAGTTGGTTTAGATAACTTAACCAAAGAAAGACAGCTTATAAGATCAGCAAGAGAACAAACTGCTAGTGAGGACGAAAAAAAGAAAGCTCTTAGACCTCTTTTATTTGCAGGTATATTAATAGAAGGAGCAGTTATTTCTTATGAATCTAATTTAGAAAGTGGTGGTTCTGGTGCTAGGTATTTAGGTGTTGGTAAAAGTGTTCAATACAGAGAAGACAACATAACCGTAAGTTTACGTATGGTTTCTGTTGCTACAGGCGAGGTGTTACTAGAAGTATTAAGTCAAAAGACCATATTTAGTTACGGCAAATCTGAGGACATATTTAAGTTTATTGAGGCTGGAACTGAGTTAGTGGAAGTAGAAATGGGTAATGCAAGGAATGAGTCATCAACCATAGCTCTAATGAAAGCTATTGAAGGCGGTGTGTTAGAAATAATAGAATCTGGTTATGAAAAAGGTTTCTGGATTTTACAAAATAATAATGAAGGAGTAGAATTAAAAAATGAAGAAATTAAAATTGATAAGCCTGATTGTGATGATGAGTGCGTTGACAACATACGCGGCTGATAACGAAATATACGTAGATCAATCTGGTACTGGAGCAAATATAGACCTAGAACAACTAGGTATATCTAATATCATTGGTGGTTTAAACAGCTCTGCAGGCAGTTTAACCGCTTTTGATTTAGATGGTAACAGTATGACACTTGACATCAATATGATTGGTGCGACCAACAAGTTTCTTGGTGATATAAACGCTGACAATTTTACAGGTTTATATAATTTTACTGGTGGTACTAATGCATTTACTATTCAAGTAGATCCAACTAATACATATAGCTCAGATGGCTCTGACCACAACGTAGCAGTTACAGGAAGCAGCAATACTTTTACTTTAAATCAAGGTACTACAGCATTGGCAGCTTCTCTTAATTTAGATTGGATTATTCAAGGTTCTAACAACACAGTGACATCAAATATTAATATTGATGGAGCAACCAACTATATGGATATAGACGGTTCTGATAACACAGTTACTTATACAGGTACAGGTGTTAATGCTTCAGCAGGTGGATATTTTTGGTTAGATCATACTGGTGGTTCAAGAAACTTTAATATTCAACAACTGAGTACCCAAGACAATGACTGGCTTAAAATCATATCCGTTTCTGGCACTTCTGCTTCTACTGTTTGTGTCATTCAAAACGACCAAGGTACAAGCCTCGGTTGCTGATATTGGTGGTATATCTGAACTTAATGGTTCGGCACAAATAGTAAGAAACGAGCCACTAGAAGCTAAATTAAAGTTTGCTATACAAAGTAACGATGAAGCCATAACAACAAATGGTCGTATGGCTATTACCTTTCTTGATGATTCAACAGTTAAACTAACTGAACATTCACAGCTTTTAATTGATGAATACATTTACGATCCCGACCCAAGCAAATCAAAGATGGCCCTTACCTTTGGACTTGGCACAGCAAGGTTTATTACAGGCAATCTAAACCGTATAGATAAACAAAACATTACTTTAAAAACACCTACAGCCAACATAGCAATACGTGGTACTGACTTTACTGCTACGGTTGATGAACTTGGTCGTAGTTTAATTATTTTATTACCTGATAAGTTTGGTTTATCTAGTGGCGAAATATTAGTAACTACTGGCATGGGAACAGTAACACTAAACAAACCCTATCAAGCAACTACTGTAAATGTATTTGAATCAACCCCAACAAAACCAGTAATCTTAGATTTAACATTAGATGTTATAGACAATATGTTAATTGTTACACCACCTAAAGAAGAGGTGGTTGTAGAAGAAGAAACAACTACCACAAAAACTGACAGCGTTTTAGATTTTAACGACTTAGATATAGATTATCTTGCAGAAGACTTTTTAGAAGATGATTTAGAGTTTACAGAACTAGACATAAATTATCTTGATGTAAATTATCTTGAAGATTTACTTAATGTATTAGATGCTTTGGCAATAGCAGAAGAAGAAGATCAATTGGCACAAGCCACAAGCACACAAATATCTGGTACTTTATTAGGTAAAGATCCTGACACACAAATAACAACACTTATAACTGGTAATCTTGTAAGTTTAAGAAGGGAAGTAAACGAAAGTGTTAGAGTAGATTTAGATGGCAGTAATGCCTATACAGTTATTTTGATACAAGATGGCGTTTCAAATATAATTAAAGTTAACGGAGGCAGCGATAGTGTTATCACTATCACTCAGAGTGATTAAATGAAGCGACTATTATTACCATTGCTTATAATACTAGCATTGCCATTAGCATTTCAAAGTACGCCTACAGAAATATTAAAATTAAAAGTTTTTGACTACCTTGTACCTAAACAAGAACCATCTGGTTATTTCACTATATTAAATATTACAGAAGAAGACATTAACAACGAGGGCGGTTGGCCAATACCAAGAAAAAGGCTTGGAGATATACATAAAGAAATTATTGATGCTGGAGCTACAGGTGTGGGGTGGGTTATAAGTTTTCCGCATCCAGATAGATTTGGCGGTGATGAATATTTTGCAGAATCTCTTTCCTATGGTACATCTATTTTGGCTTCATTTGAATACCCAAATCAAATATACCCAAAAACTGTTGGTACAGTTATCAAAGGCCCTGATATTGGTGGTATGCTTTCTATGGGTGTGGTACAGAATACTGACAGCCTAAGAAATAAATATATACAAGAAGGTATATCTGCTGCACCCGTTGATGTTGATAATCTCGTTCGCAGAATCCCTTTACTATTAAAAACTCCAGATGGATATGTAAGTTCTTTTGGTACTGAAGTTTTAAAAACTTTAGTAGGTGCAAGAACTTATGTAATAACAACTAATGATCTTGGTATTCAAGAAATAGCTGTTAGAGGAATACCACCTGTTAAAACAGATAGTCTTGGTCGTAAATGGATTAGTTGGGTTGATACACCACAAACCACATTACAAGAAATGAATGTAAAAGATAAATTTGTTTTTGTTGGTGTAACTGCTCCAGGAGTTATGCCACAAGTTGCAACTCCAACTGGATTATTAGAACCACATAAAATACAAGCTGCATTAGCTGAGTCAATTTTGATAGAAAATTCACCAAGTGTCCCAGATTGGCATTTAGCAGCCGAAATATTAATTTTGCTAATTTTTGTGTCGCTGGTGTGGCTCACAATCAATTATTTCAATGTGGTTAAGGGTGCAAGTATAGTTGGAATTATCTTGCTCACCACGGGCTTCTTAGGCGTTTTTAGCGTTCAAAAAGGATATTTAATTGATTTTTCATGGACTTTTGTGTCACAAATCATAACTTCTACTATTTCTTTCTATCTTAACTACCAAAAACAATATAAATTACGACAAGAGATAAAAAAACAATTTGAACATTATCTTGATCCACGCCAAGTAAAACAATTACAAGACAATCCTAGTTTATTAAAACTTGGTGGTGAAAAAAAAGAAGCAACATTTTTATTTACTGATGTTAGAGGATTTACTTCTTTGTCAGAAAAATTACAACCAGAACAGGTTACTGAATTAATGAACCAAGCTTTAACAATACAATCTAATGCAGTACAAGAGCATGGTGGCATGGTTGATAAATATATTGGCGATGCGATGATGGCTATATTTAATGCTCCATTAAATTTACCAGAGCATCAAAACCAAGCAATACTTGCTGCACAAAAAATACAAGAAGATATGCAAGTTGCTGATATGCCGTTAAAAATTGGCATAGGAGTAAATACTGGAGAGGCTGTTATTGGCAACATGGGTAGTGATACTAGGTTTGATTATTCAGCTATTGGTGATTGTGTAAACACCGCAGCAAGATTAGAGTCAGCAACTAAAGATGTTGGTGTCGATATACTAATTGGTGAAAATACTGCAAAAAATTGCGATTTTGAGTTAAAATCACTAAAATCTATTAAGGTTAAAGGAAAATCAAAATATTTAAAAATCTATACAACTATATGACTACAAAAAGAATAACAGCAAGCCATGTAGCTGCCGACTTAGCGGTTTCAAAAAAAGAAAACGAAGAACGCTGGAAAACAGCATTTAATGAGTTTTCAGATATAAAACAAGAAATAGCATCAATAAATAACACTATTAAAATGGCAACATTTGGAGTCTTTGGTTTTATTGGCGCTTTATCTATTGCAATAATAACGGTGATTTTATGAAGAATATTTTAAAAAATATAATAGGTGCTGTAGCGCCAACACTAGGCACAGCAATTAGCGGGCCTTTAGGCGGAATGGCTATGAACAAGATAGCAGATGTATTGGGTGTATCTAACGACCAAAAATCTGTGCAACAAGCAATACAAAACGCCACACCAGAACAAATGCTTGAACTTAAAAAAGCTGAACAAGAGTTTGAAGTTCAAATGAAAGAACTTGATGTTGATGTTTTTAAATTAGAAACACAAGACAAACAAAACGCTAGAGGTTTATTTAGTAAAGATTGGACTGCAAGAATTATAGGTTTGTTTACAATAGGTGGTTTTCTTGGTTATATATTTTTGGTTACACTTCAACCACCAGAGCAAAACAGCGAAGCGTTAATTAATTTAGTGCTTGGTTATCTTGGAGGATTGGCAAGTGCAATTATTTCGTTCTATTTTGGAGCATCTCACACCAGCGACAAAAAGGAATAACATGAATATATCAAAAGAGGGATTAACCTTAATTAAAAAATTTGAGGGTTGTAAATTAGAAGCCTACAAATGCGCAGCAGATGTATGGACAATAGGTTATGGCTCAACTAAAGGTGTTAAAGAAGGCGACACTATTACTCAACAAGAAGCAGAAGAATTGCTTATTAAAGATGTAGAAGTATTTGAAAAAGCTGTAAATGATGCTGTAAAAAGATCTATGGTTCAATGTCAATTTGATGCTTTGGTATCATGGACCTTTAATTTAGGTGCAGGCAATCTTAACTCTTCAACCATGTTAAAAAAATTAAATAATCAAGAATATGATGAGGTAGTTCCACAAATGAAAAGATGGAACAAAGCAACTGTAAATGGAGAAAGACAAGTTTTAGAAGGACTTGTTAGAAGAAGAGAAGCAGAAGCTTTATTATATGAAGGCAAAGAATGGCACGAAGTATAAATCTTTGCTAAACTAACCAAAGACTAGGAGAAAAATATGCCAGAAATGGATTTTATGTTTAACAAATTACCATCTATGCCAAATAGAGATAATTTTATGTCTATTGAGCAAGATTTTTCTCAAAGGTTTCCATCATTATTAGAAGAAACTCCTGATGATCCTTTAAGTTATTTTGTTCCTACAGTACCAGCTGTAACTGAAATAGATGATCTTTTAGCAAGAAGGCCAGT
>Ga0181414_1000533_pt1 | contig 11631 bp, 16 predicted proteins | sample 37SPOviralmetaG_FD_130139 | JGI IMG/M metagenome (GOLD analysis project Ga0181414, IMG submission 130139) | Marine viral communities from the oligotrophic San Pedro Time Series (SPOT) site, San Pedro Channel, CA, USA - 37 SPOT_SRF_2012-11-28 | ecosystem: Environmental > Aquatic > Marine > Strait... | reverse complement strand
TAGATGGCAAATATAGATTAAAAGTTGAAACAGCAGAAATACCTGTGGATCAATTTGAAATAACAGATGATATGATCATAGGTGAAATATCAATACAATCACCAGATAAAAATGCAAAATATAATGAATGTCATATTACATATGCTGATGAAGATGAAAATTATGAATCATCTACATATGTAGAACAAGATGCTACTGCGGCCGCACAAGATGGAGAACCATTGATACTTAAAACATCATTGCCCACAGTAACCAAATTAGATAGAGTAAGACATATTGCAAAATATATGATCGATAGATCAAGAAAACAAATGATTGTTGCTATAAGAACAACCAATGAAGGACAAAGTATTGTAGCAGGTGATCTAGTAAGAATTACACACAAATATAATAGAACAGTAGGTGGCACTGACATAACAGACTACTTGTTTAAATCGCCAACAGGCTCAGCAGTAGATTCAGTTTATTCAGCACCGGAAATGATATTTAGAGTTGTAGCAACAACATTAAATTATGATGGCACAGTTGGATTACAGTTGATGGAGCATGACAATTTCATTTATGCTATTACGACAATTGTTCAACCACCGCCAACTCCGGAACCACCACCTGATAATCCAGATCCACCAGATCCACCGGATCCAACACCGCCACCTATACAATGTGCTGACGGTTTTGTATATGATCCAGACACACAAACTTGTGTTGCAGTAACTGAAGATCCACCTGTGGATCCACCACCTGCAGATCCACCACCACCACCACCACCTCCACCAACACCAACTCCTGGTCCAGTGCAGGTTACTACCGGTGTGGAAAGAAGTGTAGCATTTATTGAATTTACAGTTAAACCATCGAGATTAAGAAACAACATACTTGCTTTTGATATAACAAACGAAACAACAGGTTATAGACAAATATGGGCAAGACCAGTTGCTGGATCAACAGTGATATATCGTATTGCTTCTGGATCTAGAGGTATGCGAATTATTCCTGGTATGGTATTAAAGTGGAAAGTATATGAAACTAGTAATACTGGAAGCCAAACTATTTTATCAGAAGGTATAAATGTTGTAAGTGGAGGCGCATCAACATCAGCAGTATCATCAACAAATATATCATCAGGAGGTTATGCGTAATGGCAAAGTATCAAGGTAGAACAGTTAAACTAAACAAACCAATGCAAGGTGATGTAAAGAAATTCAAAGTATTCGTAAAAGATCAAAAAACCGGCAATGTTAAGAAAGTTAACTTTGGACAAAAAGGCATGAGCATAGGCAGAAACAATCCCACAAGGAGAAAGAGTTTCAATGCTAGAATGGGTGCTGTGTTAGACAATGTAAAAGGACAAAAGAATTTATCAGCCGCATATTGGAGTATACAGGCTTGGAAAAAAGGATTTAAAATATAATGGGAACACACAACGGAACAGTATTAGGACCATATCTAAAACACAAAGGTGATAATGCATGGAGTGATTTAACTTCATGGACAGCATACAGCATATGGACACAATACACAGACACTACAATTGAAAGTGCTACAGGATTCAAAGGAACACCATTAAGATACCAAACATCAATTATTGATTTAGGTAGTTCAAAATATGTGTATCCAAAAATCATGTTAGGTGTTTTTGGTTCTGGTAGAGTAACCATAGAATATGGTGATGCGGCTGACTTATCAGATGCTACTACCATAGGCACATACACAACTAATAATTCAGCAACAGGAACTATAGCAACATATTCAATGTTAAATCACACACAAGCAGGATATTGTGATGCTGGAACAACCACAATATCATCGACTACATACACATTAGATTACACAGGCTTTAAAGCTAGATATGTAAGAGTTACTGCATTTGTTGAAAGCATTATTTCCATGAGAATACGAGGAAGCAATATAGCATACCATGGTAGAGGAAACCCAGTTATAAAATCATTATTGATAGAGTTTCATGATGATATGCAAACAGAAATATTATATGATGTTGATACTAGTGGATTAACTGGTTCAGCTGAAGCAAGAGTTTTAGTTCCAAGATCATTAAGCACAATTACATCATTACAACTTACAGCACATTCAGAAGCAAATAAAAAATTAGTGCCACAAATAGTAAGTAAAGCAAACAAAACAATTAGAGTATTAGATGTTAACAAGTTCCAAACCACGGCTGTAGATGCTACTGTAGATGTAGCAATGACAGGATTACCAGAAGTTGAAGAATTAGGCAATGGATCTATAGATAAAATTAAAAAAGGAGACGATTAATGGCATACAATTGGCCCTCATCACATAAAGCCAGCACTACAAACACGGATGGTGCTGATGATAGACTTGATCTTGCAAGAGCAGACATACAACAAAATATTGTAAATGTAAATGAAATTATTGATATGTTTGATTTAGCATCAGAACCATCAAACGAAAATATATTAAAATACAACACTACAACAGACAAATTCGAAGTAGGATCAGCCGCAGTAGGATCAGCCGCAGGCTCAGACACACAAATACAATTTAACAATAGTGGTAGTTTTGGAGCAGATGCTAACTTTACTTTAGAAGATTCTGGATCGGCATCAGATAGAATTTTAATATCTAGAGGACACTTATTGGTTGGTAATAGTGCAACAGCAGGTGATAACACATTAAATTCAACAGCAAGTGGACACATTCAAATACATCAAAAGGTTGGAACAAATCCAGATTCTAAATTGAGATTAAGAGCCCTTTCAGGTGGTGTAAGTGCGGCATATATTTCAAGTGATCAACCATTGGTTATAAGTGGTGGTGATATTGCGGCTTCGGCAGGAGCAACTATTAGATTAAATGAAAATGGTGGCACACTTGAAATGACAATTAGTGGATTACCAACCAGTGATCCAGGATCTGCAGGTCGTATATGGAACGATAGTGGAACACTAAAAATATCAACTTAATAAATACATACACAGGAGAAACAAATTATGGGATGGGCAAATTCATCAAATGTTACAACAACACATTTAGACAGTGATGCAGATTCACCAACTTCAGCAAGACCAGAAATAAAAAAAGCATTAGATGAATTAACTAATGTAATCAATGGTCGTGATACAGCAAATGGAGTTTGTGGATTGGATTCAGACACATTGGTTCCAAATAGTAAATTACCAGCAACTTTAACTACAACAGGTTCAAACAATTTACAACTACAACCAGCAACAGACATGGTAAAAATTGATAAGTTTATCAATTTGGCTCCTGTAGCTTATGCGGCATTACCAACTTCACCAGCCGCAGGTGATATAGCATTCTTAACAACAGACGGGGCAGGTGCTTCAAAGAACAAACCAATATACTCAACAGGCAGTGGTTGGAAATATTTCTTTGATGACTCAACAGTGGCGGCTTCATAGGAGATGAACAATGGCAAAAAAATGTTGGAAACATCCATGTGTTATATGTTGGATAACATGGCCATTTCGAAAGTTTTGGGACTTAACAATAAAAGGTTATAAAAAATAATAATAATGTCAACAGTAAAAGAAAATAGTCAAAGAATAAACAAAATAGAAACTGATGTTGCTGTTATAAAAAACGATATATCAACTATCAAAGACAATCATTTAGCACACATAGAAACAGATATGAAAAAATTAGATATGAGAATGTGGTGGGTGTTAAGCATATTGATTGTATCAATTGTTATACCATTTGTAAAGAGTATGTGGTAATGATGAGAATCTTGTTTATAGGTGCTTTGACATTTACAATGTTGTATATATTGGCTTCACTAGCAGGACTATAATGGTTGCACCTTTACATAAAGCTAAAATGACCCCAGAAGATAGATTGGGTTATTTACAAAACGAATTAGAACAACTTCAAATAAAACAAAGAAGATACAAATCAGATCGTGTAAGACCCAAAGAAGATCTAGAATGGTATATCAAATGCAACGAGCATTATATTGCCAAGGTCAAAGAAGAAATACACACACTTACTACAAAATCCAATTAACCCCTATTATACGGTGCTTAAAATAGGAATAAGACACCATTTATTACAGGTTTGACTTAATTGTTATGCTTGTAAAATGATGTTGGGTGATGCTTAAGGAAAGATATGTCAATATTGCGTATATACAAATATAGCACATCACCCAACTATCGATCTAGGATGTATAATATATGCCTTATACATCAATACTTATCATAATACTCCGTTTTTACCGGAAATATAGGTGTTTTTTGACTGATTTTGATATATACTACTAATGCAAATAGAACAATGGGTAAAAACAATCGAATCAACTAAACTAAACAAAAAAGAAAAATATGTTTGGGTTTATAAGCCAGTAAAACACACCGATTTAGACAATCATGTTATTATCAGATTAGTAGTGTATAATGGCTCACACAAAAATACTGTGAAAAGAGGCGGTTGGAAGATTTATCCTCTTGACAACAACAAGTAATATTTGCTATAATACAGTTGTATGTCAATTACAACAATCTAACAAAAACATAGGAGAATACATATATGAACAAACTTATATCTGGTCTTCAAGACCGTGCAACTATTAATAACATAAACTACACAAACAACATAAACAACGATAAACTACAGTTAATAAAGAATAGTAATGAAACTTCTTCTGTTTCAGGCCTAAAGGCCTCTGTTGAGAAAGAAAGTGTTTCAAATGTCCGGGGAACTGCTGTTGCCCAGGCAATATTGCCCTTCAATCTCAAAAGCCTCAAAATAGATCTATTTGATAATGCTACAGATGAAGAAGCATACATAGGCAAAAGACGATTCAAAGTGGCTTTGAATATAATAAATTCAAGTGGCAAACAATTAACATATCGAGCAGGAATGAACAGTGAATTACGACACTACAAAAGAGGTGTTGAAAATCAAAACAGCACACACTATAAAAAAGTAAAACAAATGGTTGAAGAACTGAAATATCCAGGTGTAGAAGATCTAAGACTCAGCAAGTTTTATAGAAACATTAGTAAAAACAAAAACTTTGGTCATCAACACAAATCTATGCAAGATATGAGTTGTATAATGCACCAAACACCATATGGATACTATTTTTATATTGTTATATGTGATGAAGTTATACAAGCAGATGTTATGTCAGGCAAAGGTGTGTCAGCAAAACAACAACAAGCAGGATGTATTGCTACATGGCATACATCACAAAGCACAAATAACAATTATGAACCAGGTTATGCATTAGATGATCTATTGGGAGAGTAACAACAATGACATTTCTCATAAAAGCTAGAAAACAAGAATACAGTGGTGAATTAGTAAAAGGCCAAAAGCCATCTGTAAAAATAGTGCCATCACCTGCAGATGGAGAAAAACTGCATGATCATTTTGCTTGGGCTTTAAATAATGTGTGCGGTGAAATAGAAAACCACTGCCATCAAAATTACATAGACCTTAATGATTTGATGGGTAAATCATTGATTAAACATCCTTTTAAAATGAAAAATGGTAGTCCATTAAACATTGGCAAACAATTTAAACATACGCCTAATGAAGTATGGCGAGAGTATAAAGGAGTAGGCAAATACTACACACACAAAGAATTGTTAGATAGCATCAGTGAAAAAACAGGTGTAAAATTAAACAGATATGAAATGGAACATTTTACAGAAGCACAAATAAAAAGATGGAATAGATATATGACATTATGGAATCAAATTAAACATGGTCGTGATTGTTTAGATTCAGAAAAAGGAACAATAAGTGGTGATTTTAATCAATACAAAGTTAGAATTACTGAAATAAAAGACGACAACAATCCTCCTTCACTGTGTGGAGTCAATATTACAAAGTTATAAAGTAAAAAGACATATTTAGAACACTGATCTAAATAAATATACAAGTGAAGCAGAGAAAAAGCAGGCCATGGCTTGATAATTATGGCATAAAAGATTTTCCATATGAACTAGAAGAAATACAAGATTCATTTTTATCAAAAGGATTATACTTTTATAACAGAGTAAAATTCCCTACAAATACCACAAAAGGTTGTTGGATATGGACAGGAACTAGAAACTCAGGGTATGGACAACTATTCTATCACGGCAAACGATCCATGGCACATAGGTTCAGTTGGGAACTACATCATCAACAATCTATACCAGATGGGTTAGTAATACGCCATCAGTGTCATAATAGTTTATGTGTAAATCCACATCATTTAACCCCAGGGACTCAAACAGAAAATATGCGAGATATGATAGATGCAGGTAGGGATCGATTGGGTAGAAAACTATCAGAACAAGACAAAATGGCCATAAAAATATCACCATTGAGATTGACAGAACTAGCCCACAAGTATAATGTAAGTAAAACAACCATACACAGAATAAAGAATACATAAATACATTTGATATCAGAATACTATTTTATTATAATAAAAGGAGACACAAATGTCTAACGCAAGTAACCATATAGAAAACGAATTGCTAGATCATGTGTTGGGTGAAGGTTCAAGAAACTACACACCAACAACTTTGTTTATAGCATTGTTCGCCGACACTGGATCAGGTGTTGCGGCGGCACTAGAATCAGGAACAAATTCAACTTCAGGCACAGGCAACTGGGGTTATTACGAAATAAACAATGGCTCATATGCCAGAGTAGCAGTAAACTTTAATGCGGCATCATCAGGTTCAGCAAACAATGATGGAGCAGTAGCATTTGCACAAGCATCAGCAAACTATAACACAGCAGGTGGGGCAGGTAACACAGTAACTCATGTAGCAATCATGGATGCTTCAACAGCCGGCAATGTAGTGTTTTACGGTGCATTATCAGTTTCAAAAACAGTGACAACAGGCGACACATTTCAGATCAATGACGAAGCATTGACAGTTAGTTTAGCATAAGGAGGGGTTGAACCATGGCAAACATAAAACTTAGATCAACAACTTCAGCAACGGATCCAGGATCAACATCAGCTAAAGGGTCAGCATTGACTCATGCTGAAATGGATTCAAACTTAATACTAATAAACAACGGTAAATTAGATAATATTACAGATGATTTTACAGGAACACTATCAGTTAAAGGATCAGGTGGTTCGGCTACTGGTGCTGTAAGATTTTATGACAACGATGATTCAAACTACTTAGACATTAAAGCACCGGCAACTATCGCATCAAACTATACATTAACACTACCAACAACAGATGGTAATGCTAACGAAGTATTGATTACAGATGGTTCAGGTAATTTAAGTTGGAGTGCCACTTATGCTGGTGATGTTACATCAGTAGTAGCAGGCACAGGTTTATCAGGTGGTGGAACTTCAGGTGCTGTAACAGTCAATATTGATACAGGCACAACAGTAGATAAAACAACAGCACAAACACTTACAAACAAAACACTAACATCACCAATTATAGGCACAAGCATAGTAGGTGGTGGAACAAATGCTGATATATTAGTAAAAGTAAATCAAGATGGTGCAACAGGCAACAATGGCCCACAAGGAAACTACGGTTGGGGCGGTGGAGTAGCACACTTTAATTCACCGGTTACAATGGGAACAACAGATACAGCCGATCATGGTCAATTATTCAATAGTGGATTACAAATTACAACAACACATGAAAACTATGCGACTTTGGTATTAAAACAAAAATCAGATAGTTATACATTTGGTAATGTTTGGTTTGTAAAATCAAATTCAGACACAGGTGATGAACCTTCAGATGATGGTGAAACACTTGGTGGATTTTATGCTTCAGGATACAATGGTAGCAACTATAACCAAACACATGGAGCAGTATATTTCAAAGTAGATGGTGATCATAATGGAAGTAATTTTGACGGTAATGGATTTGCACAAAGTGGAAACCTAGGTGGATATATTCAATTTGATGCAACACCAAATGGTAGCCAAAACTCAGTGACTGTTTGTGAAATGTATGGTGATCATATCAATACAAATGTAGCAATTAAAATGGGCGAAGTTTCAAAACCAAGTGCGACAACAGATCACGGTTATATATATGTTAAAAATGACAGTGGAACTGGAGAAGTATTTGTTTTAGATGCGGCAGACAATGAAACTAAAATATCACCGCACAATGAAAACGGCGAATGGGAATACTATTCTAAAAATACCAAAACTGGTAAAACAGTAAGAATCAATATGGAACGAATGGTTCGTGATTTAGAAACTCTTACAGGTCGTAAGTATATTGAGAACGAGTAAGGGAGATGCTAGATGGCAACTCTTTTAGGTTCCGCAACATTAAGCACAGCATTTACGGTTGCAACTGATCGTGTTATTTTACAAAGTTTTGATCAAAACAAAGTAAGTCAAACTGACTACAGACCCCCGGTAAATGCTTATAACAAAGACACAGTAACAGATACTTCAGCAAGATTATACAATGATGCTGTTGAAGATTATGTAGGCACGGATTATACCAATGTGCCATATGTTTCAGAAACAGAAGACTTTGTTGAAATAGTTAGAACATCAAGTTCGCCATCAAGTTTAGGAACAAACACAATATTTTGTCATTTCGATCTATTAGACATAGATCCTGCGGCAACTATAAATTCAATCGAAGTGCAAGTGACTGTGGAATCATCACAGAGTGGATTTACTACATATTCACCATATGGCACGCAAGATGCACTACATTTTGGTAAAATAAAATGCAATTGGCAAGATGCTGGTCCTTTAGATTCTACTAAAGTTGAATCAACACCAACAAACAATGGTTCTAACAGTTATAGTCTAGGTGATGCATATAGAATTGGTAGTTCAAATCAAGAAACTGCTACATTTACTTTTCCAACACTAACATTAGGCACATTACCAACACTTGAAGTGGTATTTACAGGTGTTCAAAATCCAGGTGACACATATCCAGGCTCAGCCAGTTTAAACATAAAAATATACAACATAAGATTGAGAGTAAATTACACAGGTAGAACAAGATTTACCACAGGCTTTCAAAGCAGACACCACAATGGCCATCCCTTTACAAACATCCAAGTTGGGCCAAGTCCAGCCGCAACGGTTACTGCAACAGGATACAAATGGTTTAGTGATACCACTGACAGCACACCATCATATCCAAATGCTAATTATAAAACAATAATTCAAAGCACAGATGATTTAGGGTTTTCAAGTTTATTACCTAGTGATGCTTCTGTAGATGGTGTAGCAATACAATATGGATTGATCGATTATAGAAATAGTGCAGGAACATATTCAGCAGGAACAGGAACAGAAACATCAAACGCATATACATTAGCAGATGGTCGTGATAACAATGCAATTCAATTGACACACGGCACAGGTTCAACATTTGATTTAGTAAACAGTGATTATATAGATGAAGTTAGCAACACATACATCAAATATCGTCCATATACTTCAATTACAGACGAACCATTAACTTGGTATGCTGAAGATGCCGATAACAGTTTAGGTGTTACTAGAGCACAAGCCGTTACAGAAAACTTTGGTATCAAATGGCAACCCAGTGCAACAGGAGCCAGTTATGTTAGTGGTGCAGGAACTACAGCATTACCAACCGGTATTACAAAACCAAACTCATTTGATTATGCCGGTATATCACCAGACACAGTCAAATATGCTATCAATATAGCATACAATCCGCCATTTATAGCAGGTGATATAGCAATAAACACAGCCGTAACAGTATCAGCAACAGCAGTTCAAATACACGGCAACACAGCAGATGAAATAGATGATTTTACCACAGCAGTATCATTGAGTGCATTAGGTGGATTTAAGTTAGAGGGTGCTCCACAAACACAATCAACTGCTGTAACAACAACACTAGGAACAGCAGGACTTACAAGAACAAATCATACTATTGCAGTTAATCCAGCATTTGGCGTGTCGGTGACAGCAATTAATGATATAAGTGGATCAGCACTTACATTCCCAACAGCAACAGTTTCAGTTAGTGCCACAGTTCAACGAACAACCCCAGCTACAATATCAACAGCACTCACTACTGTATTAGGCACAGCAGGTAGAATAAGAACAGGATTTAATGTAGCAATAACATGGGTAGCAACACAGCCAACAATAGCAGATGCTGATTTATTGGTAATACAAGCACCAGCAGATTCACAAATATTTGTTGCAGATGAACAAACAAGAACATATCTAATACCAGAACAAAGTAGAACACACACCATGGAAGCTGAAACAAGAACATATGTGATACCAGCTGAAGGTGTTGATAGGGCACATTTAAGAACACATACTATAGATGAACAAACTAGATCAATCAACATAGAGGACATAGCATGACAGTAACACCAAATATTTGGCGACAAGGTAATCAAGGACAATATGTTCAAATGCGATTAGGTGAAACAACCACATTTGTAATTGATCTTCGCAACGAATTGGGTTCAGATGCATTGGCATCTGTTTCAATGACCATTGACAGTGGATTAGAATTGGTTAGTAGTGTGTTGAGAACAGACACCACAATTAGATCAACAGCACATCAAATATTGATTATGGTAAGAGCCCCGGAAACTACTGCGGTAGGTGTATATCATGTAAAATGTGTAACACCAACAGCAAATGGACTTACAATAGTAAAACATTTCGATGTTTTAATAGAGGAATAAATATACATATGACAGCAACAACAGGATTTGAAAGATCAACTGAAGGATTATTTCATCGTAAAGATCCGGATGCAGTGATGGATTACACCATTGATTATTCATCGTTTTTGGCGGCGGGTGATTCAATTACATCACACACAATTACACCAGATAGTGGAATTACTAAAGATTCATCATCGATTGTAACAGGAAATAAGAAGATCACCATGAAGTTAAGTGGTGGAACGGTAGGCACAGCATATACTATAAAAGTAACTGCTGGAACTAATGATGGTTTAACATTTGTCCATAGATACCAAATCAAATGTGAAAATATACATCTTTAAAGATGGCTGGGTGATACTACACCCGTAATACAAAAGGGAGGCACTTATGGAAAATAAGGATTCTATAGAGCAGAAACAAACAGATTACAAAAGAAAGCACGAAAAATGGGGCACAATGGAGAAACAAGGTCTCGTTGTGGGAAGAGGTGATAACAAAAAAGTTATTCCACCAGATGAAGTGTATAAATTGGCTTGTTTATACTGTTCATACCAAGAAATAGCAGATTGGTTTGAACTACCTAGAGAAACACTAAAATACAACTTTCGTGATCTAATACAAAAGGGATACAACTCAACAAAACAGCAATTAAGACGGGCACAAATAGAAGTAGCATTAAAAGGTAATGTTAGTATGCTTATTTGGCTTGGCAAGAATATGCTTGGACAATCAGATCAACCGGTCGATAGTGGTGATCAACAACCTTTACCATGGAGTGATGATCCTATTGACAACAAAGACAAAAAATAGTATAATATAACAAAACGATAACTGCTACAGGAGAAACAAATGAGTTATACGATCGTAAACAACAACAATATTACCCACCTCAAAACACTTGAGGACAACACAATAGACGCAATAATAACAGATCCACCATATGGTATAGAGTTTTTAGGCAAAGACTGGGATTCAAATACTGGTGCT
>Ga0181414_1000531_pt1 | contig 11649 bp, 7 predicted proteins | sample 37SPOviralmetaG_FD_130139 | JGI IMG/M metagenome (GOLD analysis project Ga0181414, IMG submission 130139) | Marine viral communities from the oligotrophic San Pedro Time Series (SPOT) site, San Pedro Channel, CA, USA - 37 SPOT_SRF_2012-11-28 | ecosystem: Environmental > Aquatic > Marine > Strait... | reverse complement strand
TAAACGCATTATGTGCATTTCCTTTTAAGCATAAAATATCAGTCTGAGTTGAGTTTCTGGTAATTTGTGATGTGAATCCAGTTTGAGTAAAGTTGCCACCAATATTTACTTGACCACCAGAAGCTATACGCAGCTTTTCGGCTCCATCTACTGTGAATACTGTTGCTGAATTAGCAATCGCATTATCATTGTCACATTCAATATACAATATATTTTGATATGGGCCAATAGAATTCCTTCCTGCATAACCGCTTGCGGACGATTCAAGACGAATTGTTGGAGAATCGTTTTTAATATGCAGGGCATTAGCAGGAGAAACACTGCCCAGGCCCAAGCGGCCAGAGCTGTCGATGAACATCCTCGGGGAACCATTCCCAGCGGTTCCAAATGAAAAGGCTTGACTTGATTGACTGTATGTGATGTAGCCGTCATATTCTGATGAACCACTTGTTCCATCAGAGAAATAAATTGCTCCGCCTTGGTTTGTGTCGCTTCTTAAAGTGATTCCGGTATAACCACCAGTCGATGCCAAAGTCAAATCATCAGCATCTGCGTTTCCTTCAGTAGTGGTGCCCACGAGCAGCCTGCCCGCGCTGTCGATGCGCATTTGCTCCGTGGCGTTAGTACCAAAACGCAGAGTTGTGTTCTCGTAATTCCACACATAAGCATCTGCATTTGAATCACTAATTAAAGCTAAGCCGTCAGAGTCACTTGATCCTGTTACACTGCTTTGAACAAATACAAACCCTGACTTAAACTTGGCATAGCCAGAGTCTTCAACAACAATTCGCTGCGTACCACCAGTCGTTATCGCAACAGAATCTGCTGCAGGTGCTAGCAATCCTGTATTTGTATCGCCGCTAAAAAATACGCCAGGTGCAGATGCAGTACCTGCAATAACACCAAGCGCACCAGTCATCGTATCGCCAGTGACGTTCACGAACTCACCAGCCTGACTGCGCCATGCACTGCCGTCGTAAATCTTCAGGTCATATGCTCCACCAGTGGTATCAAGCCACTGTTCGCCTTTTTCATTGCCCTGCTGACCAGAAACAGTGCCCGTTCCAGTGCCTGCACCAGTGGCAGTAAAGACAACGCCAACAGTATTTGCACTTGCACCAACTGCTGTGAAGTCAGTGCTGCCTAGCGTCAGAATCTGATAAACCGTGCCGCTGACCAGCGCGTCTGCAGCAGTCGTAGCTGGTGACGAGTTTGGAGCTGAAGTCCCGATATGTACTGGTCCGACTTTGACCAAGTCACCGTTGCTGTCCTTGAAGAACAAGCCAGGCGACGCTTGGTTGGTATTGACAGCAATCTGACCTGCGCTAAGCACATTCGGGATAGGCCGCTTATGTGCTGAGCTGCTGCGAAGATTTTGAATTGCCATCCTTAACGCCTTTTGACAGGCCGGAATTACTCCGCCATCCTACGAAACTCAGAAGCTGCCGTCATCCAGCTGCGAAGTCAAAGCGACAGTGCCGGTCAAATTGGGCAGCGTGATTGTTCGATCGACAGTTGGATCGGCAATCGCCAAGGTCGTCTCAAAGGCATCGTCCGTTGGACCCTCGAACACAAGAGAGCCTGTGTTGCCAACAAGCACCTGACCAGTAAAAATGCCGCCAGCCTTCGGTATGGCCAACGCAGCCAAGTCATAGGCGGTCTTGACTCCGTTCGGTGTTGCAGCAGTTGTGGTGCTTGAGGATGCGACACCATCAGTCAGCTGCAGTACGCCAACAGCACTTGTTGTGCCAGTGCTTACCGTTAGCGCAGGCGTCGTCGTGCCATTCGTGACACCAAGCGGTGCAGTGACTGAGACGCTAGTAACAGTACCGACTTGATTTGTAATCCACTCAAGGCCGGTTGTTGTGCTGCTGTTAGCACTGAGAATAAAACCGTTTGTGCCGACACCGAGCTTGCTCAGCGTTGTCGCACCACTAGCAGCGATCAAATCACCTTTGGTATAAGCAGCAATGTTGGTGCCGCCGTGATCAACATCAAGAATGCCACTGGTAATGTTTTCAGCGTTGCGAGATTCGTTGCTGACTTCTTCAAGAGCAGTCTGCACATTTGTCGCGCCAATCTCACCAGCAGGGGCAAAAGCAACATTGTTTGCCGTCTGTGCTGTATAAGTACTGCTGACATCAATTTCAAGCCATGCAGTTCCAGTTGACAGCAACATGTCAGGCGGCGCCAGCGTCACTGTGGGAGCTGGTGATGTGCCTGTTCCTCCGATCGAAACAACTAAGTAATAGTTAGCGTTGTCCGAAGACGGAGACGGCAAAGCGTTGCCAACTGCCAGGCCAATAGCAGTGCCTTCATTTGTAACAGATGCAATCTGATTGGTAGTTGCGTTATATGTACCGCCAAGAATAATGGCACCAGCCGAAATGCCGATCGACTGCCAGACGTTGCCATCCCAAAGGAAAAAATTCTTATCTAAAGGGTTGAAATGCAGCTGCCCTGTAAACGCCGCAACAGGCAATGTCTCGCCAATGGATGCAGTTGATTTGTTGGCAAGTTTTGTTGCCGTGATTGCGGCAGCGCCAATACGATCTGACGCAAACGAACCAGTCGTGATCTTTGAGGCATCAAGAACTGGAATGTCGCTAGCGATCAGATCAACAGCAGCACTGATGTGACCCTGTGCGTCAAACGTGATTCCGCTCTTTGTTGCGCTAGTGACACTGTTGCTGTGATTCAGTGTGCCACTAGAAACAGCTAGGCCAGTGCCCGGTTGAATAATGCCTTTTGCACTACTTGTTGCGTCCGGCAAGTCTGCAGGAACAAGCGTGCGGAACGTAGGTGCAGCATCAGAGCCAGAGGTCGGCCCAGCAAAAACCGAATTGGCAACTTGCGTGTCGAGCGTCAGCGTGATGTTTGCTGTAAATGCATCAGGGTTGTTAACAACAATGGATAAGGGCGTTGACTCAGTGACCGTAACGGTTTGAATACCAGCAACCTGTGTCCAAGTTGTTGAATTCCAGCGATAAGCAATACTTGTCGCAGTGTTAAACCAGCCCTGTCCAGTAAATGCTCCAGTGCCTGATGGAGATGCTGCACTGACAATGCAAGTCGATTGATCACCAAGCTTGTCCTCATCAATCGCGGAATCGTTTATTTTTGACGTTGTTACTGCGCTTATTTGAATATTGGCCGCACCAACGATATTGCTTGCCAATGCAGTAGCAAACGATCCAGTGCCACTGCCCGTGACAGCGCCGGTCAATGTAATTGTTTGATCGCCTGTATTCGTTCCCGAGCTAGTGCCAGCAAAAGACGAGCCATTAGTCCAAGTGCCAGTCGCAACAGCAAGATCTCCAAGACCTAATGTTGTGCGCTGTGCTGCAACGTTTGCATCATCCAAAAGTGCTCGCCCAGCACTGGTACAAGCTATTTGTTCAACTGTGCCACCACCTAAAGTGCTGCGACCAAGAATTACATCTGTGGTTGTAGTGTCCTGCAGCTTGTCATATGTGACTGCATCGCTTGCAATATTGCTAGTACCAACAATTCCTGCAGCAAGTGTTGTCGCAAAACTCCCGGTGCCAGTGCCGGTGACTGCACCAGTCAGCGTGATTGTCTGATCACCAGTGTTGGTGCCACTAGACGCACCAGAATGCGTACCGGCAAATGTGCCGCTTTGCGTCGCAAGAGTTCCAAGACCTAAAGTTGTCCGTTGTGCTGCTGCATTTGCGTCGCTAAGTAAATCCCTACCTGCTGCGGTTAGTGTGTAAACAGAGTAAGTGTCTGCGCCAGTCAGGTAAATGCTTTGATTAGCAGCAGTTGTGAGAGCTGAAATCGATTGTAGCCCTTGGTCGAAGGCTTGAATATTTGTACCGATGGCAAGACCTAAATTCGTCCTAGCCCCAGCTGCCGTACTGCTGCCAGTTCCGCCATCAGCAACTGTCAGGTCAGTGATGCCAGTGACTGTGCCGCCAGTAATCGTTGCGCTTGTGCTGCTCAAATTGGCAGTGACAGTGCCAAACGTGACCGCATCATCAGTGTCAATACCGAGCGTTGTGCGCTGAGCTGTAGTGCTAACGCCAGCAAGCAAGTCACGACCGGCTTGAGTGCAGGTAATTTCTTCAATAATCCCTGCATTTGCGCTGCTACGACCCAGCAGCCGATCAGTTGCTGCTACGTTCTGAATTTTGGCGTACGTGACACCATCGTCTGCAAGAGCAGCGGTGCCAAGTTTTGTCGTGCTGGCCTGATCTAGCTTGCCTAGATCAATAGAGCTTGCATCAACAAGATCAAGACCTGCATCGACTAGGTCTTTAGAGGTAACCCTTTTAGTCTCTGAGCCGCTAACGATAGCAAGGACATCATTGGCTGTAACGCCAGCCTTGCTGAGGGCATTCAGCTCCGATATGCGTTGGTCAGCCAAGGCTCAACTCCGTCGACGAGGACACATGGGCTCAGTTTAGTCCGTGACTTCCTGCAGGAGGAAGTCAAGAGACTCCTCAACCCTAATGCGATCGTCATCTTCCTTAAGGATGTACTCAGAAGGCTTGCCGATGATCAACTTGATCTCTTCTGTCGTGACGAAATCAATCGTGCATGAGACAAGTCCACCGGCTTCTACCGTGATGCCAGTGTTAGTGGTAACAGCAGTTGTCTGGTAGAAAATATTTGGGACCGTTGGAACCACTTCCTTGTCAGTCAAGTAAAGGGCAATATCGAACGCACAGCCAAGATCAAGGCGCTGAATAACTTGCAGCATAATCATTGGAGCCTCTTCTGTGCTCCCAGTGGTGTGATCAAAAGCGCATTCGATACGACCACTGCCGCTGATTAAACCTGCACTGTGCTGTTGCCTGTACTTATCAGAAAGAGCGGTGAGGTCTACTGAATCCCGAGAAGTGTTAAACTCATATCTGCTAACGTTGCCAAGAATATTAAAACGAACATCACGCACGGAAATGACAATGTCAATCGGATCGCCCGTGAAAGCCTGAAGATCAATCTCATTAGATCTAGTGTTATTAATTGAGTCTACAAAGGAGGGGAAAAGTCGCAGACCTCCCGCAGCGTTAACGTTTATATATGCACTGAAAACTTTTCCAATCGTCGGCGGGCTAAAATTAGAAGCAGGGATGAAAGCCAGTCCACGACTATCTTTTGTCGCAATATCGACCCGATCACCAGTGAATAAGTTATCGGTTGCATCGTCGACCCCAAGTCGCTCAAGGAGTGTATTGATGTCATCAGGTTTTATAGAAGCATTGATGCTCCCGATGAAAGCATCTGTACCTCGACGCAATCTAATATTTCCGTGTTTCCCAAGATAAAAAGTCATGATGTGCCAGTGCTCACATTTATAATTTCGTCAAAGTCGCCATCAACGGTGAAATTGAATGGCACGACGCTAAGCTCTCCCGTACTTACAGATACAGTCGCTGATGTGATAAAAGCGTGGAAAACAATATCATCAAAAGCACCTCCCCCAACGTTAAGTTGAAGCTGAACTTTGTTGGTCTCAGTGATACTTCCGGTCGTAAGTATTTTATTCAAAAGCACTGAAAATTCCCTGTAATCGCTTTTTTCAGTATCTGAAAGCCTGTAGTACATCATTGTTGCGCTGCCAGTAGCACCCTTTGCGCCGGGTGTGAACGTGTTGGCAAAGCTGTCAATGGTGTTGGTACTAAGCAGCTCAACCGTAGTTTCCAGCGACCAGTCGCGAATTTTTGCAACAGCTTTCGTTGCGCTTGCGTCACCAATTATTAGCGAACCCGTGCGTCCTGTGTAAAAGCCCGGCGTTGTGGACATTGTTAGGTCTAAGGCAGTGCTTCTATGTTAGCTCACTTCAAACTTGCCGCTACGAAAGTCAGCTGACTTCAAAGCCTGGGTGGTCCACGCTTGGATCTGAATCTGCATCGCTGCGGAAGTCGGCAATGTAAGCCCGCGTCTTGCCATTTTTTTCGTAGCAAGGGTACTCGATGGCTTTTACGCTCACTTCGCCCTCCTCCTCTATGGCAACCTCAGTAACTCGATAGACCCGCTTGCTTGGCTTTTGCTGGCCCATCACGAACATGTAGCCAACATATTTAGGGGCTAGCGACGCCGCCGTGCTAATCCCGTCAGCAGTTGTGACCAAAACGCTTAACAGCTGCACTGTATTGCTATCTGTCTTGTTGTATAGCAAAAAGTTAAAATATGTACCTTGCACGCTATTGTCTTGCTGGCCCATTAATGGCGCGTTAAGTACCCCATTTTCCATGACAACCCCTGAGGAGTACTTGTCCCATTGCTTTAGCCCAACGTCAACGTATACGAATGCTCCAGGCTCAACAATGGCACTTGTCGGGAATGTCTGAAACTCTATGCCCTTACGAACATGGCGGCGCTGGTTGCAAAGCAACTTGCCAAACATAATCGCTTGATCTCTCTGTGTAACAAATTGGCTTAGGTCAAAGGTTTCGCGAACAGCGTTTGGGTTGTCTTTAGCGTCTGCCAATTTCACCTCAACGCTTCTATTTCTACTGAACACCTCTGTTGCTTGGTAATCGCGGTAGATGATCGATGCAATGATATCCTCAGTTGCTGTGCCATAATTTAAAAATTCTTCTTTGTAAGTATCTTGGAGAATATTGCCTGTCGTAAACAAGGCAGAAATCGGCACTTCGACCGGCAACCCGTTGTCATCAGCCGCCTTCCCTGAGCTGTCGCAAGGCAAAGCAGGCAACAAAGTATCAACGCCGTTTTTCCTTGCTAGCTCCAGCAGGCTGAATGGCGCATTGTTTACCCAGAATTCACGCCATGATCCGACGTCAGCGATAATGCCATCCATGAAGAACTGCAAGTCGTGTCCACCACCATGCAGCGGCAAATTATTGTTTTTGCAAAATGCCTTTGCTAGCGCCAAGCTTGTTGTGTCTACATTCACAACATCAACATACTTGCCAATTCCATTGTCAGGATCAAGCACAGTATCAACAAATATGTCTGGCGCATAGCTGCTTGATGTGACTGCAGAGTTTGGATTTTCGACAGTACGGCACGCCTTGCCTTCTGTGACCAACGTAGAAATGCTCCGCAGGTCTTGTATGCCGCGACCAGCAAATACCCCAAGAGCCATCATCGTCATGTTGGAGTACTTGTTGTCGATGCGTTCTGCAGTCTGTAGCACAGAGTTTGTTTGCTGCTCAGTTACTGCTGTTAGTGCAATCTCAGGGCCAGACTCAAAGCTGAACTGAACTTGCGTATCTGAGTCGACAGAGAACATATCCCACTCATTTGTTTTGATAGGGCCTCGCTCTGTTTCGTCTGGGTAGTAACCTCTAGTGCTATCAGCAGAGACTTCCCTGCCATTCCAGAAGAACGTAGACCCTTTGTGAGTTACGCTTTTGTCATTGCTCGAGTTTTCAAGAAAAGCAAATTTACTAAATGCTCTTTGGCTGTGTTCAGCGGTAACGTCAAAGACAGGCTCAAATCTAAACTTCCACTTCTTTGACTCGGTCGCGTTATAGAAGCCAAGCTGAGTGTAAAAATCAGCATCACTGCCATGTCTAATCGCGAAGACGTAAGGCACTACTTCCTCAGCCTCTCCTGTCGCGCTAAAGAACAGTCGGAAAAATACCATACGGCTTTTGACGCCATTATCAGAGGCGCTGTATTCTTTCTCCTTTCTGTCACCATATTTCTTTTGACGTCCAGAAATTCTACGGAACAAGCGTGTTTTGAGCGAAAATTTAACGACGTTGCAAAGACTTAACGTGTCATACGACGCCGACTCTGCCTTGACAAGGCACTTTGCAAAGAACGTATTGTCAAACGCTTTTTGATACTCGTCCCAGTCTTCGAGGACATCAGTAACTTTATCAAGAGCAAATTCTTTGTCTTTGATAAGTGTTTTTAGCGCATTACGAACTCGTTTTGTGCCATCACGATCTGTCTGGTTGTCCGGAGGAATAGCATCTCTGATCGCTTCAAGATAGTCAATGTCCTGCTTTATAATATCAGTCGCAAGCTTGTGCATCTTTTCAAAGTTTCTTTTGATGCGACCGTCAACTTTTCTCCGAAGCTTCTCCTCTCTGCTTTCGTTTTCTCGTATAGGGCCGGTAAAGCCAACAATGTCTAGGTCTGTTTTAAAATTCAGCAACTGCTTGTTATTGATCGTTGTCGTGTTTTTGTCAAGATCGCTGCTGTCTTTCTTTTCTTTTTGCACCTTCCCTTTCGCGTTCTCAAGCTTATCTCTTCTGTTATTGAGTTTCTTGTCATTCGGAAAAAGCACAGGTTCATCGCTTCCTTGTTGACTCGCGCCAATGCCATTAAAGTTAAAAAAGTTCCACTGACCGTCTCGATTAATATAAATAAAACTAAAGTACAAAATGTCATTAGCAGAATCTCTTACGTCTCCGTCTTGCCCTATGAAAATTTCGTCATAGCCATGTGTCGCAAAAGCTCCTCGACTGGCTCGAACAATATCTCTGCCAGATACGCCGTTAATATTGTTGTCAGTTGTAAATTCATGCGCCGTGTCACGCCCTACATTGTAGTTGTTATTGCCCCACGGCAAATCATCACCGCCGTCATAGACACCTTCGTTTACATCATCCATCAAGTCTCTCAGCGCTTTAATTTGCTTGCGAATACTTTTCTTTATTGTTCTAGTCTTGAGTTCAGGCTTGTTGCCGTTCAGCTCGTCTTTAAGGGTCTCGGTGTATGCAATCGATCCGCCTTTAGCGAATGAATAGGTGCTTTGGATGTTTACAGTGTAATCTTCAGTTTTAGGTGTTCCGTCTTCCAGTTCAATCTCGACAGCAAAAACTGGATACCATCGCTCAGTGTGTGTGCCGCTGAATGTTATATCAACGATGCCAGACTGGGTGATATTGATTGCATCTGTTCTGACGTTCTCCTCAGTGTGCGGGTCAGACAGGATTATCTTGGCTCGTTCGTATTGTTTTCTTAGTTCTTTGTTCTCCTCGCGTGGCTCGGCTGTGCTGTACTTTGTGCTAGGGATTTGCCCTGCTTCAATGCACTTGAAATTAACAAATACCTCGCCTTGATCAATATTTCTAGCCGTTGTCTCATAAGACAATAGCCTGAACTTAGCCGTGCCTAGCATGTATGTGCTGCCGAAATCCAAGGCATCGCATATCTGTCTCCTAGTATTTCGCGCTGACTCCTTAGGCTGTTTGTCTCCGGGGTCACCTTTTGTGTTGTCGAAAAATAGTTGGATTTCATTATCTACGGCGAAAGAGCCACTTCTGTTGCGCCATGTATTGTTGCTTTTCTGGTCGTTGCGCATTTCAATCGCAACGTTTGCCTCCTCCCTGTCGCCATCCTTGTCTCGTGTTTTAACAAGAACATTGATCGGAATAGCGTCGAATACTCCAAGACTTGTTGATGTTGACGGCGTATAAGCTTGACTAAATCCTTTTTTGATGTTGCCGTTGACAGCAAGGCTGCAAGCAGGATCATCGCCTTTGCTCGGCTTTAATCGATCAGGGAAAAACTCCTTAGTACCGAATCCAGATATTCGGCTTTTGAATGGCGGGAAACCTTCAGCACCTGCTGCCTTTGCAAATATAAACACACTTTGCTTATCTAACTCAGCCATGCCGGCTTGACCAAATGCGGTCTTCGTGAAATCAATGCCTTTAATCTTTGATGCACCGATGGCCAGCATCAATTGCATAAACTGCGTTGAACCAAAGTTCTCAATTGACGACCACACCAGCGAACCTGCAACCCTTACATCACCAAGTGCATTTTCATTTGTATAGACAAGGTTGACCGGATCACCGTATCTGGCCAGCTCTTGTGTGCTATTGAACCCAAAAGTGGGCGCAAAGCGTTGCTCCCTGTTGCGACGACGACGACCACCATCAGGGATTTCTGGCTTTGGTGCAAGCAGTGCTGCACCAACTTGGAACAAAGTTCCAACGATCGTTAAAACAAAGGCGGCTGTCCCCAAATCATTGCGAATATCTACCGCCGTGCCAACCTTCGGATCCTTGTATTCCTGCTGAACCGCAACGAACTCTAGATACTCTTCTTTCGTAATGCCCAGCGACTCAACCAACCGGTGCTCGTAGGGAAGAAGCTTACGCATCAGTCGATCCAGAAGTAGTAAGCAGACACACGCGACGCTGGGATGCGTGCAACCCGTTTGCCAGGAGAGATGAAAACAATGCTGCCATCGACGACACTGCCTAATGCTGGATTTATTGGATCAGCAAGCAACGCCACAGCTCCATGCTCTGGCAGTTTAAGACGCCTTCCCTCTTCTAGTAACCATCGGGCAAGACGAATCGGCGTTAATGTTTTCGGGCCATACGACCGATACGCCCAAGCAAACTTGGCAGAGTAGTCACTTAGACCTAGACGCCTGCGAATTTCGCATACCAGCTGGAAGCAGTCAGTCTGATTGTTTCCATCCCGCAAGCTTGCGCCCCAGCTGTACTCAAGACCTATCAGATCGTTCATCGCAAAGACAACGCAGAGTCCAGTGGCAAGAAACCTACGTTGTCTTCTCCTAGACGACGAGCCGGGAAATTAGAAGCTACAGAGTCAGCAGCAGTGTTGAAGCGCAACTCAATCGTGTCTTCACTAAAAGATGCTCCAAGGCCAATGTAAATTTCTTGAGGGCCAGAGTCTGAGATCGCCCCTGCAGCAGTGACAGTTCTTGTTGTAAGAGTCAAGCGGCTGCGTCGATTGCCACTAGCCTTCTCAACAAGCCGAATCGCATAATCGATAGCAGGAAACAACACCTGTATTTGTGAGTTGTCGCCGTTTAAGCTGGACACACTGCCTTGTACCTGAAAAGGCGCAAATTCATATTCGCCCGTCAAGCCAGGGACATTTGATTTGTCGTCGCCAACAAAATAATTCTGGAACCTATACTTTTTGCCATCAGCATCCTCAAGCTCAAAGAATTGAACAAGGCGGATTTCATTTGTCACGCTTCAATCTCTCCAACCAGTTTTACAGTTACAGAACTAATGCCTGACTTAACGCTTTGCACTTGAGGCGGCTGTGCATAACGCCAGCTTACGTTGGTTGGACTTTGCACCAAATCTCTAACGCCGCTGCCCACGCCTTCAAATACACGCTCAGGCAATGAGAAGCTCTCAAACGTCCCATCTACATCGGTGTAGTGATCCATGATTGCTTTCGTCGTGCCTGAATGAGTTCGCAACTCAGACGTGTCGCCAATGTTTCTAAATGTCAGATCCAAAGTGTAGCCCGTCTGTCTATTGCCAAATGCACGCTTAAAAATAGCTCCAGACAATGACCTATAGGTCTTGCTGGGATAATCGCCAAGAGAAAATGAACGGGTCGTCGGTTTTATGCTAGGGAATTCCATCAGCTAATACCAACACGGGCGCGTGTGCGCGGGCTGTTCTGCATTCTATCCAGCGTCATATTCATGCCACGTTTAGCGCCATCACTTGCCGCCTGACGACGTGTTGCTGCCATTGCTGACTCAAGCTGCTCACGGCTAACGTACTCCGTTCCGCCAATATTGGTAGTCTCAAAGGTGAAATTCATTGATGGCTGGCTGGCAACAGGAGAGCTTCCCATCATTCGCCGCATATCTTCATTGCGCATAATACCGCCGTTTGAACCTGGAATAAACATCTCAGGTCCACGCTCGCCAACCATGTAAGGGCGACCAGCATTCACTGGGCCGCCGTTGGC
>Ga0181414_1000528_pt1 | contig 11677 bp, 5 predicted proteins | sample 37SPOviralmetaG_FD_130139 | JGI IMG/M metagenome (GOLD analysis project Ga0181414, IMG submission 130139) | Marine viral communities from the oligotrophic San Pedro Time Series (SPOT) site, San Pedro Channel, CA, USA - 37 SPOT_SRF_2012-11-28 | ecosystem: Environmental > Aquatic > Marine > Strait... | reverse complement strand
TTGATGGACTTTGCTAGTTATGAAAGACCACAAGAACCAGAACCAGAGATGGCAATGGCAGGGGGTGGGATGAACGAAACACCAACATATTCTGGAGATGACAAAATATCAACAATGGGATCATCATCTCCAATACCCAGATCATCTGACAATTCATTTGAAATTACTTATAAATTTGGTTAAATAGGTATAGTGGGAAATTAAAATGGCAGAAGCACAAGGACAAAAAGAGGGACCATCTAATATAGAAAATGCTTTCATAAGTAGCATTGACGGGCAGAATAGTGTAGATATATCATCTGGTATCGTCAATCTCAAATACTATGAAAGTATTCTTCAAGATGGTGTTATGGGTTCGGTGGTGTTTGCTGATGCAGGTAATTCTGTAAAGGGTAAAACGGTCATGGAGGGTCTTCCACTTACAGGAAGTGAGATTATACAATTAAAGATGACGGACAATAATGACGTTGAGTTGAAGCAAACAATGGTTGTTACAAATCCAACTCCAATTTCAGAGGAGTCAAATAAAACATTAGTTGTATGCTCCTTAGTATCAGAAGCGTATGCAAAGAATGATAATACATCAATCTTTGAAAGGTTTGATGGAAAGATCTCTGATCATGTAGAAAAAATTCTCACCGATAATAATTACCTCGCAACCGCAAAGGGTTTGGATGTTGAAATTACAAGTAACAACTTATCTGAGTTTGGTTTGCGTAGAAAACCATATTTTATGTTGAATTCATTTGCGAAAAAATCTGTTCCTGACGGTGGTTTGGGAAATGTAGCTGGATATTTTTTCTTTGAAACATCTGAAAAGATGGTATTTAAATCAATCGATTCTTTATTTGATAAAGAAAAGAACAAACCAAAAAGATCTATCATTTATAATGAATCTACATCTAAAGGAAGAAAGTTATCCGACATAATGAATGGTGGAAGAGGTAAGGATGGAACACCTGCAGGATATGATTACAAAGCAATGACATATGATAGAGTCACAACAGATGCGGTGAAGAGAAATAACATGGGAGCAAACTCTACTGCTACAATTACATTTAATCCATTCACTCAAGATTTTAAAAGAACCGTACTGTTTTCAAGCTCTATTGAAACTCAGGAATCAAAGGGAGAAATTAAAGAACCATTGGCAACTGCTGGTTTGGATTTACCTGCATTCAACCCCAATCTAGTTAAAGAGTTTGCTAGAACCACAATTTCTTTATTTGATGTTGGAACTTTTGATGATGAACCATCAGCAAGTAATGAATCTGATTTTGAGGTTGAGGATATTCTCAATCAATCAATTATGAGATACAATCAAATGTTTGCTACGAAAGTAAATATTACTATCGCTGGAGATTTTGAACTACACGCAGGAGATTTAGTATTTTTTGATGCTCCGTCACCACAAGCAGACACAAAGAATGATGAGGTTGACAGGCAGAGTGGTGGTCTATATATTATAGCAAGTCTATGTCATTTTATAAGTCCTGAAAGAACTCTCACTAAACTTACTTTAATTAGGGATTCTTTTGGAAGAGATGGAAATCACACACTAAGAGATTAACAAACATGGAAAGCATCGAAAAGCACATCGAACAAGATAAGAAAATTCTTGAGAATCCAACGACATCTCCACAACAACGTCGTCATGTTGAGGGAGAACTTGAAGAGCTAGAACTGTATGTAAAAAATCATCACAAAGAGATTGATGCAGGAGATCATCATGATCCAACTCCACTTGAGTTATTTTGTGAGGTCGAACCAGACGCAGATGAGTGTAGGGTTTACGAAGACTGAGTATGCAACAGGGAGCATTATTTGATTCTGGTATTTTAGGAACAAGTTTCCAGTGGTGGATCGGACAGATCGCTGATGACTCAACCTGGAGAGAAAACATTATAAGCAGAGTATCTTCTGAACCCTATGAAAATAAAGGTTGGGGTAGAAGATACCGGGTAAGAATACTTGGTCTTCATGATCAAGGTGAAGAAGAAATACCATCCGATAAACTTCCCTGGGCACAGATAATGTACCCGGTGACTGCTGGTAGTAGCAATACTAATAGTATGCAGTCACCAAATCTCCGTCAGGGGAATATGGTTTTTGGTTTTTTCCTTGATGGTCAGGAGATGAGAATTCCAGTAATCATGGGAGTGTTAGGAAATAACGCGCAGACGACTGGTGCTGCAACGATTGGTTCTGCAACTACTGGAGGCAGTCGTGTCACTAATACTCAACCAGGTTCTTTAGCGGTCTCTGGATATGCCACAGGATCCATACCAAAGGATCCTGCTACGGGAGAGAAAGAGACACCACCCGATAGTGACTTATCAGCAGTAAGACCTGGAGTACCGCCAGAGAGTGCTCCCATTCCACCGGGTGTTAAACTGAATAAGTATGGGCTAAGACCTGATTTAATTCCCACTCCTGAGCAGTTCGCAGATGCTCAAGCAGCTAGACTAGAGGCAGAAAGAAAGGGTCTCTCTTTTGCAGAGACTGAAGATCTTGTACTGCAAAGAGTTGCTGATGGAATAGATAATAGAAAAAAAGAGCACAACAGTCCAACAACACCACCAAAAGCACCACCTTACAGGGAGAGTCCTGATGTCCAGCAGATTACTGCTGCCGATATAAAAGAAGACGAAGAATATAAGAAAAAGACTGCCCTTGCAAAACCTGATGATTTTATTCAATCCGTAATTAAAGCAATTCAAACGGTCATTGATAATCTATCTGCTGCTATTGATAAGCATCTACATAGTATTCAAAGTTATACTGATGCGGTATCTAATGTAGGAACTTCACTTGAAGATATAATGCATAAGGCAGCATGTGAGATTACAAAATATATGAAAGTTATATTTGATAAAGTAATGGAGTTTGTATTGAAGCAACTGAATGTAGTGATGTCAGAGGTTGTGTCAGCACTTCCAACAAGTCTGAGAAATTACTTTGGGGATTTAAAAGAAATACTAACTGCAGCAATAACTAAATTATATAATGAAATGACTGGTGGACTCTGTGATCAAATTAAAACAGTTCTTAATAACACTATTGAACCCTCAAAAAAAGAAGAGGAAGCAAAGATAATAGCAAATGAAAATCCAAACGGAATTAAGGAGTTTAGAACGAATCCGGGAGTTACAGTTTGTCAGGCAGAAACTCTCACCGCAACTCTTTTAGCGTCTAATAAGAAAAAAATTGATAAGGCAAACAGTAATGCTATTGGAAACATTAATTCATACATCGATGGAATACAAAGTCAAATGGGTTCTATAGGTGGATTAGTTTCTTCTGGCAGTGATGCGATCAGCGGTGGAATAGGTGCGTTTTCTGCTGCTGGTGATTTTATGAGCACTGCTTCTGAAGTTTCTGGTAGTATGAGTGGAGCACTGAACATGATTCCTGATATTAGTTCAGGACTTGGTGGTGCATTAGAATTTACAAATATAATCTATAGTATATTTCCTGGAGAGTTGGAACCAAAGAAAGCGTTATCTGATTTTTATCAACTAGCATCTGGTGGAGGTGGAACTGCAGATAAAGAAGAACCATCCCTATCAGTTATTGGAGAATATATCAAAGTTGATGCTGAAAGTGGCATTAATGAACTTGATACCCCTAGAGAGTTTACTGCTAAGACAGAGGATTCTTTAGAGTTTGCTCAACCAACTGCGAACACACCTAATGTTGAATTATCTCCAGACAAATCACTTCAAGCAACATTAGATAGAGAAGATGCTGCCTATGAGAAAGCATTAGAAAAAGAAAAGGAAGAGCGTGATGCCGCACGAAGACTTCTCGATGGCGAAACTGTTGATGGATTAAGCTTTGAAATATCCGGATAAATAAAACAAATGACATCAGAAGTAAAACTATAAGATGACACTAGGGAAGTCTGACAGAAAGAATAAATCAGAGTATAAAATCTTTGAAGGCAATCTTCAGGATAATGATGCCGTTCGTGTCGGATATATTGACAAAAAAAGAGGATATATTTCGGGTCTTTCCGTTTTTGAGGCAAACAAATATGCTGAGAAAAATCCTGGCACTACTTTCATCTTTAAGAATAGAAGAAAGATTAGATATTTAAATATAAATCAAGTTAATAAACTTACAAATCGGAACACTTTACCAAAAAATGGAAATTTTGAGTTATTTAAAGAAGATGGATCTTTTAATGCATGTGATACTGTTGAAGGATTAAATCCTGATATAGATTATGATGATAATGATGACCTGGCAAAGGATTGTAAGACGGAGGTTGTTATTGAGGGTGGTGGTGGAGTAGGTGCTTTCGGATCACCAATAATCGGTGAGGATGGTTCGTTAATGCATGTACGTATCGTGCATGGAGGATTTGGTTATAAACTTCCCCCACAAGTTCGTGTTTTTGACACCTGCAATATTGGAGGAGGAGTTAGAGCATTCTCTGTTCTTGGGAATACGGGGGAAATCGAAGAAACATATGATGATATTGAGGATGTTGAGGAGTATAATTTTAATAATCGTAGACCTCTATCATTAGATTTAACTGATAATCTTTGGGGGAAAACATATTCACTTACTGATCAAACAATTTTGGGTGAGTGGGATCCAACACAAATCCTTTCTCTGGAAAGAGATACTGGATTTGTACAGGAGTTAAATCGCTATCTAGATTTCCTTAAAAGTTTTAATCCAAACAAACCATGGTGGACAACAAGAGACACAAATCCAGTAAGAGTTGTTGGATCAAAATCTAATACATTGTATCCTGTTGAGCACTGGGCATGGGGTGGAAGTAAAATTGAAGATGATTTATTTGTTGCTGTAGAGTTTGAAGCATTTGGTCAAGGTTCACATAAAAATCGTAATGTTTATTTCCAGTTCACATCTAGGGATGGAAGTCATTCATTTAGGGTTAAGGGTGTGACTGGTGAAAAAAGAAGTGGTAAGACACGGAGAGACGTGCATCAAGTTCTGGCAAATACGACTTATGATGTTGAAATTAGAACAAGGCAGGGTAGAAGCGCACGCGAAAAATTTAAAAGACTTGATGAAGTTGTTCTTGAACAAGGTCTTTTAGAAGATGGTGGTAGAAATGCAAAGGAATCCAAGAAGTTTCAAACTTCGGGGCAAAGAAGTAGAATAATATTTGCAGATGTAGTTGGATCTGCGAACGACAATGACGATATTCAAGTCATGTCAAACATAGGAAATTTCAAAGCACATGATAGAAGAACAATTGAACTTGCCGAAGAAGCTTCCGGTAGAGTGGAAGATAGAGTGGCGAACTTAACGTCAATAGTATTAGATGCTGAAGCAAAAATTAAAAATCTTGAGGCAAAAGGACCTTTAACTAAATCTCAAGTCGAAATATTAGAAGAACACAGAGGTGATAAAACTTTCCATGAGCAAAAAATTGAAGAAATAACTCTCAAGAAGAGAAATAGAAAAACTTATGATTTAACTTTCCGAGTTAATAGAAGAAAGGATAAAACTTTTACTACTGAACTTGATAAGACATTCATGAATAGGTATGCTGTTGGTCCTCAACAAGCATCAAATCTTCCTGGAACTGATAAAGGTGGGAAACTTTATACAATGGTTTGGAAACAAAACTTTCCTCATCCAGGAGAATATAAATTCAGGGGTCTTTGTGATCATAGAGGCACTGTTTATTTTGATGGAGAATTTTTGATGGAACTCCCAGGTATGAGGGGGTTGAGAAAAAATAGAGAGAAACCATCTAAGTTTGTATCTTATGATGTTAAAAGATCTGGTCCACATCAAATTAAGATTGAACTTCAAAATGAAGTTGTGAAGACTGTAGAACAGAGAACCTTGACCTCAGTAAAAACAAAGAAAAATAATACCAATGATGTTGAATTTGTTGTTCTTGCACAAGGAAGTCGTCGTCATAGAAGAATTAAATTTGTATTTACAAATAAAGATGATCCAAATGATACATTTACCGTTGAAAATCTAAAAAAAGGTGTTGATAAAGATACAGTCACTCATAAAGTAGTTGCAAATACTACATATACAGTCCAAGCTGTGGCAACAGCAAAGATAAAAGATGAACCGGTGGACGGTCAAAAGATATCTATTTTTTACAAAGGATTAAATGATAGAAATCTGTCTAATGACAACGCAATTAAACCCTCTAGAATATCTAAAAATAATAAAACAATAGTTCTAGTTGATAATAAAGGTAATGATACAAATGCTACCTTTAAAATTGTTTCAACGGATCCAGGTATAAATGCAAAGTTTTCTGATGATGGGAAGGATTTAGTAACCAAATTCACCGATAAAAAGAGAGGTAAAATAACCTTACGTTTAGATTGGAATGATGAAAAAGAGGATGGTCGTTCCGTTAGAAAGATTACTGTCTTAAACAAAGTTTTCAAACTTTCTGGAGACACTGGTAATGTCGAACACACAATCGATGTTGAGAGAGATGGTGTCGATAGTTTTGAATCACTTGTAGAGCAGGGAATTATTGAGCAAGGAAAGAAAAAGAAAGAGGGTGGGAGAGGAAGTTCAAATACTATTTTTGCTGACTATCTTGGATCGGCAAATGATAATGATGACATGCAAATTAAAGTGGAAAATGGAGGTGTCTTTACTACAAGAAGAAAAAGGGTTAGAAAAGGTAGTAATGTACGTAGAAGCACTTTTGATTTAGAGTTTGTATATGAAGAAACTGAAAGACTGAGAGGATTAAAACAAAAAATATTAAGTAAGGGACTTTCGACTGAAGAAGTTTTAATAGAAAGAGAGCGTGTATTTAACACCAAAGAATTTATTGACAAGGCAGATAGACCACTCTATAGAACTAATCCCAATCTAAGAGGAAAGCAGGGTGATTTCTTCAACGAAAATGCGATTACACCGTTTAACCCGTTGGAAGTTGATCCAAATTACCCGGAAATTAAAAAAAGAGACAAGAATCCATCTGCCGCTTCCCCAATAGTCAAACCTCAGGTAAAATTTATAGAGAGAGATGGCGTTCCTAAATTAAAAATAACTGGTACGGGAAAAGTAAAAATTGGATTTGGACTTAAAGTAGATGACAATCTTGTAACCTCTGGTGTTTTTGCCCGTCAAATTGATATTCAAACTGACGACGGGTTACTACAATTAAAAAGAGATATTTCAGAGAGCGTTTCCCGTAGAGGAAATACTACAGTTACAAGATTAGTTGGAAGAGAAAGAGAAGAGATATATGGATCAGGAGTTTTTACTGCTGGACAGGAATATGATATTAAAATGATTCAGTCTAGCTCTGGATCTGGATTTAAGGCAACAGATGAAACCATAATCTTTGATGATAATTCTGACAATGGTATAGATAAAAATGGTCTTCTAAGAGTCGAATTTATAAACAGATTAGATAGTAGACCTAAACCTTCAGAGATACCAGAAATTCCTATTGCTGATTCTAATGATTATGCTGGGACGCATGACATTGTATGGAATAATATTAAGTTTCCTGTTACTGGAAATTATGTGGTTGAAGTAGAGGTTGATGATGAAGTTGAAATAGAGATTGGTAATAAAAAGAAAGGTAGAGGATACGTTAAAATTAATAAGGATGGATTTACAAAATCGGGGAGAAGCACGGGCAAGACAGTATATACTCGGGAGATTGAAGAAGGAACATATGATATTAGAGCTGCATTAGTTCAAAAACCAGGCAAGTCAATTAATAATGGCAACCCTATGGGACTTGCTATGAGTATAAAGGTTGTATATGCACAGATTGATGATGAGGTTGTAGTCAAAAAATCATGGAACGAAAATCCATTTGGCGTAGCATTAACAATCAATGCTCCACTACCACCAGTTCCAACTGAACCAATTCCTCCTCATGAAGGTCCTTGTCCCCCAAGTCCTTTCTGGCATACGAGACATGAAAATTTGAATAGCGAGGATGATTGGTTCCCGGTAAATCATAGAAATGATAATGGCAGTAAAACCTGGACAGGATTTATGAATCGATATGCTGTGTCTCCTATTTTACCTCTTGGCACAAGGGGTAGTGCTAAATCAGGAACGGAATTTACTACAAGATGGAGAATAGATGCTCCATATAGAGGATTCTATACTCTCAAAGGTGCTGCAGACGATAGGGCATTGGTTACATTCACTCAAGGTGATGCTATTAAGGGACCATTTAAATTGAACGGTTTTAAAACTGAGAAAGCAGATCTTAAACCTTACAAGGTTGAACTAGATGAGGGTGAAGCTATTATTGAAATTAATCTTAAACAATCAGAAGATAAAAGACAAAGAGAAGTTAGAACGAAAGTCTTCGACACACAAGATTGGGTCGCAAAACCAACAGACAAATCACTTGATAGAGTTCCTGTTGATTTTGATGTTTTTGGTCAGGGAACTAAAGGCAACAGGGAAATTAAGTTTTTATTTGATGAGATCGGTGGATCACATCAGTTTATTATTGATAACGTTAAAAAAAATAATACTACTGAAACTGTTGAGAAGAAAGTGAAAGTTGGTGTCAATTATAAAGTTACTGCATTGGTGACTGGTAAAACTTCACCAACAAAATATATTAAAACCGAAATCCCCATTACATATAATATTGACAATCCAAAGGAGTTTGGATATCGGATTGAGTCAAATGGACAAAAAATAGAATTCGATGATGATGCTGTACGTTTTACAAATTTAGGTAGAAGCAGTAATACTAGAGAAGTGAAAGACTTTGATGTGAATGCAACTCTTAAAATCGAATCAAAATCACCTGGAGTGACAGCAAAGTTTTCTGATGATAGTAAAAATTTAATTATAAATGGTCCCGATGGAGGTGATGTTACAATTAAATTTGAGTGGAATGATAATCCAACGACATCTGGTAAGGTATTTAAATCAATTGAAATATCTGGAGAAACATTTAAACAGACTGGTGAAAGGGGTAATGTTACTAAGACAATTAAAATTGGATCTGCTTCAAACCCCACTGGTCTAGATGAAAAAATTCTTGAGCAGGGAGTGCTTCAGAGAGGATTTGGAAATGCCAGAGGCGTAGAGGAAAGCGGACAGTCTAAAACAAGTAATATTGTTTTTGCTGACTATGTTCAGTCATTTAATGATGATAATGACATGCAAATAAGATGTACTGAGGGCATCTTTACTCCATCTAATAAAAGAAAAGTATTTAAGGATAAGGGTAGAGGCACTTGGGATCTCACGTATCGCTTAGATAAAAATTTACAGACAGTAAGGCAGATTGATTCGGTTGATGGCGCAACTTATAATAGTAAGAAAAATAAAATCGATGATGATGGTAATATTATTCAACCAAGACTCGCAACATATAAAAGAGGAAAACTAGGAAGGCGATTATCTCCATTCTTTAAAGAAGGAAGGGATGCTAGTGAAGAAATCCAAGGAAAAACTTGGGAGATGACTTGGGATAATGTTGATTTTCCAATCACAGGAAACTATTTAATTAAAGCAGAGGCAGATGATATTCTTTTTATTGACATTGATAATAAGAGATTGGGCACTGTTAGAGGTGGATCTATTAAACGATTGAGTGCTGATGTGGCACAGGGAAAGAGAAAAGTTAAACTCACTCTTAGAAATAGAAGAGTTTCTGGATCAACATTTAGAGAAAATCCAACTTATGCTTCAGTCAGAATAACTTGTCTTGTTCCAGATCAAATTCAAGATGATAGATCATGGAGATTAAATCCCACTGGTGTCAGTGCTGTATTAATTCCACCACCTTGTAAAAGAAATGTTGGTGGAATTGGTACGATTGCACAAATTATCGTCCCCGAACCAGGGAATGGATTTACAACAACATTTGTACCACCACCAGGAATAGGAACACCTACAACTGTACCACCAGGAACTCCTCCACCACCAATTAGACCTCCAGGAACTCCTCCTCCACCAGGAATTCCTGTTACACCAATCACTACTCCCCCTATAACTGGGATAGGAACAGATGATTTTATTATTACCACAACAGGCGGGACCAGCACCGGACCACCACCTGTCGATGATGATATAGATATAGACGATCCCCCTCTAATCATACCAACACAATTGATTGGAAAAGGTATTCATATCGGTGAACCTGGTATTGGATATACTTCCGGTGACCCGCTAATTATTAGAGGGCAAGGTGGTGATAGTAATCTTCCTCCGATTAGATTACCAATTATTGTAGGACCTTTTGGTCGAGTAATTGATGTTGTTTTCCCAGAACTTGCCATTCCAGAGGAGATTACTATAGGATCCGGCAGCGGAACACCACCCCCAGAGAACCCAACAATTATTCCTGATATTGGACTTCAAACAACACGAAAACCCACTATTATACCACCATATACAAGTACACCTATCGTTGATATTGATAGTCCAACAGGAGCAGGATTCAAAGGTGTTCTAATTTACGATCTAATTGTCGATCCTATCGACCCAGAACCAGGAACCATCATACAAATCACAGATCTTGCTGGACTCAAGAAAACTGGATATGTCAGAGGTCGTGCATATTATGGCGAGGTATATTATGAAAATGGTATACGATTTGCTGGAAGATATAAAACAGCAGGCACTCCCATTCAAGTTTTCGATACTCTGCTTGAAAGTATTGAGGGTGAAGTTACAACCAGACCTTCTGCTATTCAGAGATCTGGTACAGACGTTACTAATAATGATCCTAGACTTAACATTCCAGGAACCCCTGAAAATCTCACTTAAATAGAAACTATCTAATCATGTCAACTAAATCCTCATCCAAACTGTCTAGAAATGGGCAGCGAACATCAAAGGCTAATTATACCGCTATCAGCTATGGAAATGATCATGGGCAATTAAGTTTTGGTAAAATCCATAAAGATGGTGGAACCACCTCCGGAGTTATGTTACAGGCAAAGGAGGGTCGGCATCAATTCTCCATGGATAATGACGGACAAAGACCGGGATGGACCAGTTTAACATCACCCGGTGCGGTACAAGTTAAGTGTGGTATGGATCTTGAGGAGGAGCAGGTAGGTATCTTCTTTAATGCTGAGAATGGTGATATTGACATTATCGCCACTAATGGTAAAATAAGGATGCAGGCTAATGATATTGAGTTAGTTTCTATTGGTGGTGGTACTGATAGTGGTCATATAAAAATGACAGCATCTGAATCAATCACCATGGATGCAAAAAAGATTAATGCGTCAGCAAAAAATCTTTTGAGATTATCATCTCCAGCTATTTGTGAATTAATTGCTAATGGTAGACTTAAGTTTATATCCTCCGTGATCACAACAGCAACCGATGGTTGTAAACTCAAAGATAGTAAATACAATCATCAATATCATCATAATAAAGAATTTTCCTTACCAGCATGAGGTAATATGTTTTTAGACGACGTAAATATTGGTGGACAACTTAAAGTGGGAACTGGTATTGTCCCTGCTTGTGGAGAGAGTTTGGCAAAAGTCAATGGTTCTATGTATTGTGAAGGACCAGCAGTTTTTGGAGGTCAATTAGAGTTCCCAACTCCATATGCGACCGTTTGTATTGGTGGATATGCAAACTCTGATAGTTCTCCCGTCTCTGCATTGACTGGAATAGTTCCTGGTATTCTCTTACCTGGTGGTAATCACAGTCCATATTCACTTGGAGTATCTGGTAACACAGCACTGCTTGG
>Ga0181414_1000519_pt1 | contig 11758 bp, 20 predicted proteins | sample 37SPOviralmetaG_FD_130139 | JGI IMG/M metagenome (GOLD analysis project Ga0181414, IMG submission 130139) | Marine viral communities from the oligotrophic San Pedro Time Series (SPOT) site, San Pedro Channel, CA, USA - 37 SPOT_SRF_2012-11-28 | ecosystem: Environmental > Aquatic > Marine > Strait... | reverse complement strand
TCATCATGCACTCTCCTCTAAATTAAATTCAGCTACTATATCTTTAAAGCCAATACATTTATTATTTTCATATTCGACTTCCCAAATTTCTAGCTTATCGCCTTCATCTGTTACACGGATTTCAAACTCTACACCTTCATGTGTAAAGTGCCGAGCAAAACTAGGCTCTAGTTTAAATACTTCAACCATTTTTCACCTCCTCAAATTTATCTTCATAAAAATAAACAGTAGCTACTACACCTTTAGTCGCACAGTCTCGCACACTAAAGTCTACATCATAAAACTCGTTATCAAGTCTTTTTAGTAATTCGTATTCAGTTAGTTTTTCCATCTTTAGTTACTCCTTAAAATAATTAACTCTTACAACTTAAGTCATACTGTCAAGTATGTCAAGAAATATTTTTAGTTTTTTTAAGGCGAAAAAAAAGGCTACCGAAGTAGCCCTTAAAAGTTTAAAATCTAGAATTAAGTAATTTCTTTACCTCACTTAATCAGCTTGACTTACAATGCGTTAGCTTGACTACAATGCTGACTTAAGTTTCTCAAGCACTTCTTCTTACCCATCAAAGAGCAAGAAAAATTATTACTCATAAACTTTATAACTATATAGTCTATATAGTTTTATAGACTTGTCAAGTTTTAGGTAGAAATAAAAAAAGGCTACCGAAGTAGCCCTTTAATTCAAGTTGATAATAATTAAGCAGTCAAAGTGTTGTTCTTATTTAAATGAGTAACAACTATTTTCCATGCTTCTTTAGTATCGTCATCATGTCCATCATATTCATAGACTATTGCTTTAACAATGTCAAAAGCACTTGTTAAATCTTTAGGCTTTGGATATTGATTAACCATTATGTTTTTTATCGTCATTTTATATCTCCGTAAAGTTAATAACTATATAGTCTATGTAGTTTTATAAGCTTGTCAAGTATCTATATAACTTTTTATCTTATTATCTTTATATTCTTTACTATGTTTTACTGTTTAGCTTTATATAACTAGTAGTTATAGTATAATACTAAGACTATAAATATTAGTTATGCAACGGCTCAGATTCACACACAAACAAAGGGAATAATTAAGTGATGTCCTAGTATTAAAAAAGCAAATAAAGCATTTCGTCATATTTCTTGACAGAATAGTTTTTATTTGTTAGGGATTTTTAGTAAATAATTCTTGCAAAGTTTAAAAAGTCTGTTTAGACTTTATAGTAATTTAACTATTTAGGAGTAAATAAAAATGACTAACCAAAAATATAAAACTTATTATCATACTAGAGGTAATTATATTATTGAGACCACTACTAAAAGAAATAAAGTTATTAATATTGATAGAGTAGTTATTGATAATTCTGTTGTGTTATTTGAAGAGGAAGGTTATTTCAACTTTATTAAAGATAGAGGGGTTTCTTTTTTCTAAAAGATATGTTTATAATAATTTATTAACTATTTAAGGATTAAATAAATATGATTAATTCCAATACTAAACTAAACTACTGGGTTAAAAACTTTGGTTATAACTCAACTCTTATGCCTAGGGATTTTCAAGACCTAGGATTTATTCAATTTGTCAATAACTTGTTTATGAGTAACGACAAAAAAACCCTTAGCACTCAAGGCTATAACATCAATAACAGGGTTACTAATGCTGTTGAGTTTTATTATGCTAATCAAAAAGGCTTAGTGAGTGCTTATATTTATTCAGGGGGTGAATAATGCAGATTAAAAAAGTATCAAACATGATTGGTCACAGCGGTAGACCTGTTGTGAATCAGTTTATTATTTCAACTGCTGAAGCGATATATTTTAAAAGTTATAATTCAATTATAGTTAAACAATGTTTTAATAATGGGGTTTTCTTAGATGAAAACTATTGGGAATATTCCAACACCACCAGCAAATATAGAAATCTATTTTTGAATGAGACTAAGAAAGAAACTCAAGCAAAGATAGAAAGTGGAGAATATAAACTAGCTGATTTAAATTAGTTTTAAATAATCCCCAAAGTAGCCCCCATTAATTTGGGGGTTTCTTTTTTCTAAAAGGTATGTTTAAATACTTACATATTAACTATTACTTAAAAGGAGTAAATAAAAATGCTAGTAACTAATGAATTTATTACTGCTCAATTAATTGGGTGGTCTCGAGGTAAAAACAGAGCTAAAAATATCCCAATACAGAAATTAAATGGAGTTTGGACTAAAGTAAATATTATGGGTTATCTTATGCTTAAGAACCTTAATAAAGAATTATTTATAAAATAAGTCTTAATAATCCCCAAAGTAGCCCCTCTTAACTGAGGGGTTTATTTTTTATATAAGGTGTGTTTAAATACTTGCATATTAACTATTACTTAAAAGGAGTAAATAAAAATGAAAACTATAACCAAATCTTTAAGACCTTACGGCCACGCACATAGTTCTTTAATTGGTCGCTATCTTGTAGAGCAAGGAATTGCAGACACTAGAGCAATTAAAATGGCTCAAGGTCTTGAACAGTTTATGATTGCTATCGCTTGTATGGACGAACGTAACAAGAAGATATTGTTGGATATTCCGTGCTTCTCTGACTTCTACAAGGAGTTAGAAAGGATAGAAGGAGGTAACAGCATAGAAGAATAATAAATATTGATACCCCTTGAAGACCCTCTTTAATTAGAGGGTTTTTTTTGTCCAAGTTCTAGCAGTTATCCACAAGCCTGTAAAATTATTTATCCACAGCTAGGATCGGAAGACTTCAAAAGACCTTTAAAGATTTATTCTCAAAGACTTTAAATAAAATTGAGGTCTTCCGAGTTTAGCTAACACTTATCCACAAGTTATCCACAGAAGTAAGCTTAACACCCTTGAAAGCCTTGAGGTGTTAAACCTTGTCAGAATATCTAGCCCTGTGAAGCTCTGCAAGGCTCTGTAACGCCCTGTAATGCTTTAAAGCTACACTTACCCCTTGCTAGTTCTGTTTAGTCTGTGGAGTTCTGTTGAGTTCTTTGAGGTTTTAAAAGATTAATTCACAGGCTCTGAAGTGCCTCTGTATGCTTGTTAATGCTTACCTCATGGGACTTTGGAGACCTTTAAAGTCCTTTGAAGTCTTTGAAGTGGTGACTTTGTAGGTCTTTGAAGTCTTTGAAGTCTTTGGAGTCCTCTGTATCCCTTTGTTTATGGGCTAGGCAGGAGCCACATGGCACCCTCCCCCTATATATGTAGTGGTTCTACATTTCTAGGTAATTATCAGTGTTAAGACAGGAGCTTTGTGCGGCTTCAGTGGAACTATAAAGACTTAATAACCCCTACAGCTAGGTTTGACAGGCTTCATAGACCTCTATAGTCTACTAAGTGTTGTTCTTGGTTCCTTACTATTTAACCGGGGCGACCTACAATGTTATTGTACACCCTATTTCGTGTTTTGTCAAGTACCTAAGTATTTTATCACAAAGCTTGACAAAACTAAAAGAACCTTTATAATAAGATGTATGAGTAATTTACCTGCTAATAAAAGATTAACAGACAAACAACAATTATTTTTAGATAATATCCTTACTACTCAAGGAGATTTAAAACTATCAGCTGAACTTGCCGGATACTCAGGTAATCACTACCAAGTTATAAAGAGTTTAAAAGAAGAAATAGTCGAATTAGCCTCGAATGTTCTAGCAAGAGAAGCCCCTAAAGCAGCATTTAAGCTCGTTGAAGTTATGACGGCTGCTGATGCGATACCTCAAGCCAGTGTTAAACTACAAGCTGCTCAAACAGTGCTAGATAGAGTTGGTTTAGGTAAAACAGAACGAGTAGATGTCAATCATAATGTGCAAGGTGGTATTTTTATCCTACCTGAGAAACATACTATAGACGTAGAATATGCCGAACAAGAAAACTAAATCCACAGTCAACAAAGCTGGTAACTATACCAAGCCTACTATGCGTAAGAATTTGTTTAATAAAATTAAAGCCGGAGGTAAGGGTGGTAGACCCGGACAATGGTCAGCTCGAAAAGCTCAGATGTTAGCTAAAGAGTACAAAGCCAAAGGCGGAGGATATAAGTAATGTATTTTGGACTTAAAGAAATGTTAAACTGGTTAAAAGACTTAGTAGGTTTTCATAAACCTGTCAAAAAACCTGTAAGCAAGAAAAGAAAATATGTCAGAACTAAAAAAGTCACAAAGAAGTCTCAGAAGTTGGACTAAACAAAAGTGGCGAACTAAATCAGGTAAGAAGTCTAGTGAGACTGGTGAAAGATATTTACCCTCTGCGGCTATTGAGTCTTTAACTCCAGCAGAGTATGCTGCTTCTTCCCGTAAGAAAAGAGCAGATACTAAAAAAGGTAAACAACATTCTAAGCAACCTAAGAAGATTGCGAAGAAAACTAGAAAATATCGAAGAACATCATAATGGCTATTACATATCGAGGTGAAAAGTTTGCAGGTTACAATGTGCCTAAGCGAACTGCTAAGCATCCTAAGAAATCTCATGCAGTTTTAGCTAAAGAAGGTGACAAGATTAGACTAATACGTTTTGGTGAGCAAGGTGCCAAGACAGCTGGTAAACCTAAGCAAGGTGAATCTAGTAAGATGAAGAAAAAAAGAGCCTCATTTAAAGCTCGACATGCTAAGAATATTAGAAAAGGTAAGATGTCGGCAGCTTATTGGGCTGACAAAGTTAAATGGTAAAGTATGCCACAATTAGGAAGTAACGAAAAACCTGTACTAATGACCAACAAGAAAAATGGTGGTCGAGTAGGTAAAGGTTCTAGACCTAGACCAATTCCAGACAAAGCACAGTTTGCTAAGAATTGGGATGCTATTTTTAATAAAGGCACGAAGTCGTAAGACTGAGTCAGTGTAAGAGGCTTTCCAGATGTTTTCATCCATCTTAACGTCTGGAGAGTCCAGCTTTTAATTATGACACAGATACCAAAAGATTACCTACCAAAGAAAAGTCACACTGTTCCTTTTGGTTACGAACTTAGTGACATCGAGGGTTATCTCAAACCCATCCCCAAAGAACTCGAAGCTTTAAAGAAATACCTAAAAGGTGTTACTGAACAAAAGTATTCTCTGCGAGAAGCAGCTAAACTTATTACCCAAGAATCAGGCCGTAGTGTTTCCCACGTTACCCTGAAGAACTATTTAGACTCTGACCCTTCCCTAGCTGAACAACATAAAAAGAAGATAGCTGCTAAGAAACGTAGACTAGCTCGACAAAAGAAAGCCCTCTATAAAAAAGAACGAGCAGTTAAAGCTCAAGAGCAAGTTATGAAGAAAGCTACTGAGCAAACTACTTCGCATGTTGTGACTGAGACAGAACTAGCAGAAGTGCCAGTTGATGTCCAAGCACAACTTAAAGATGCTAAGGTGGTCTTCTCAGCCAATGAAGGACCCCAGACTGACTTCTTAGCTGCGGATGAGAAAGATGTGTTATATGGTGGTGCAGCTGGTGGTGGTAAATCTTATGCCATGATTGTTGACCCCTTAAGGTATGCTCATAAAAAAGCCCACAGAGCTTTAATACTTAGAAGGTCTATGCCGGAACTAAGAGAGATGATAGACAAGTCTCGTGAGTTATATCCCCAAGCTTTTCCGGGTGCTAAGTTTAGAGAAGTAGAAAAGTTGTGGAATTTTCCAAGTGGTGCTAAAATAGAATTTGGTTTCTTAGAACGAGATGCTGATGTGTACCGATACCAAGGTCAAGCTTATTCTTGGATTGGCTTTGATGAAATCACACATCTACCTACAGAGTTTAGTTGGAATTACCTTGCATCTCGTTTGAGAACCACCGACCCAGAAATTAAAACTTATCTAAGATGTACAGCTAACCCCGGTGGTGCTGGTGCTAATTGGGTAAAGAAAAGATATATTGAACCTAATGAGTCTAATAAATCTTTTATTGGTGATGATGGTTTAACCCGTAAGTTTATTCCAGCTAAGTTACAAGATAATCCTTATCTAGCTAAAGACGGTGTCTATGAACAGATGCTAAAGTCTTTACCACCTATTCAAAGAAGACAACTACTTGAAGGTAACTGGGAAGTTGCCGAAGGTGCAGCCTTTGTTGAATTTGATAATACTAAGCACATTGTTACTCCTTTTCAACTACCAGTACACTGGGAAAGAACTAAAGCTGTTGACTATGGTTATGCTGCTGAATCCTGCTGCCTGTGGGGAGCTATAGACATTAATGATGGTACTCTCATAATATACCGTGAATTATATCAAAAAGGCTTGACAGGAGAAGAATTAGGCACTATAATAGGAAATATGGAACTTGAAGACCCTTTTTCGGTCTCAGGTGTGTTAGATACAGCAGCATGGGCTAGAACTGGTACTACTGGACCTACTGTTGGCGAAGCCTTAATTAAAGCTGGTCATAAGTTAAGACGAGCAGATAAGAACAGGGTTCAAGGTAAAATTCAAATACATGAGTTCCTAAAGGTTAGAGAAAACGGTAGACCAAAACTGCAGATATTTAATACTTGCCCTAACTTAATAAGAGAGTTACAAAGTATACCATTATCAAAAACCAATCCAGAGGATGTTGATACCCATGCCTCTGACCACGCATACGATGCTTTGCGTTATATGATAATGAGTCGTCCCAGAGTGGATAGCCCGTTAGAAAGAATAAGAGGTTTAAAAAAGGAAATGCATCAACCCTCTGATTCGACTTTTGGATATTAAATAAATGGCAGATAACGAAAATACATTTTTAACAGCTAACAATTTATATAATGATGTTGAAGGCGAAGCTGGTAAAACCTTAGATTTAGAACAAAATCAAAAACAAAACTTAGTCGGTATCATTCAAAGTCGTTTCTATCAAGCAGAAGATGCTCGTAATACAGATGAAAGAAGATGGCTTAAGGCTTACGAAAACTATCGAGGCCTTTATCACAAATCAGTCAAGTTTAGAGATTCAGAAAAATCTCGAATCTTTGTTAAAATTACTAAGACTAAAGTCCTAGCTGCCTATGGACAATTAGTTGATGTTATTTTTGGCACAGGTAAATTTCCTATTGGTATTCAAGAAACTAAAGTACCAGAAGGTGAACTAGGTGCGGCTCATCTAGATATTAATAATCCTTCCGTTGGTCTTGAAAGTTCTATTCCTGATGATATTGGGAATAGAATAGATAACCCTTATGATGTTGGTTATGAAGGTGATGGGAAAGTTTTAAAAGCTGGAGCTACTTTCGGTAAAGGTATGTTCAGCGAGTCTTTAGAAGACCAAGTAGAAGATAACTTAGTTGAAGGTTATAAGCCAAACCCACAAGTTTTAGAAATCTCACCAGCTCAGAAAGCTGCGAGAAGAATGGAAAAACTTATCCATGACCAAATAGATGAATCTAAAGGTTCATCAGAAATAAGAAGTTCTTTATTAGAATCTGCTTTATTAGGTACCGGTATCGTTAAAGGTCCTTTTAACTTTAATAAGAAACTCAACAAATGGGACATGTCAGATGAGGGTGAAAGAACTTATAATCCTTTAGAAGTTAGAGTACCAAGAATAGAATTTGTTAGTTGCTGGGACTTTTATCCAGACCCTTCAGCTACTAGTATAGAAGAATGTGAATATATTGTTCATAGACATAAAATGAACAAATCACAATTAAGACAACTTCGTAACATGCCTTACTTTGATAAAGATGCTATTAGAGCCTGTTTAGTCGAAGGGCCTAACTACGAAGAAAAAGATTTTGAAAGTCAATTAAAAGATGATGCTAGACAAGATGACTACCAAACTAACTTTGAAGTCATGGAATACTGGGGTATTATGGATGCCGAGTATGCCAGAGAAGTTGGTATTGAGTTAGATGATAGTATAGATGATTTAGATGAGGTGCAAATTAATGCATGGATTTGTGGTAATCAACTCTTAAGAGCTGTAATAAACCCATTTACTCCATACAGAATACCTTATCATGCTTTCCCTTACGAAAGAAATCCATATAATTTCTTTGGTATTGGAGTAGCAGAAAACATGGATGATTCTCAACAGATTATGAATGGTCATGCTCGAATGGCTGTTGATAATCTAGCGATGGCTGGTTCTCTCGTCTTTGATGTCGATGAGTCAGCTTTAGTTGGTGGGCAGTCTATGGAAATATATCCGGGTAAAATATTCAGGCGACAAGCTGGAATGCCGGGTCAAGCCATTCATGGTTTAAAGTTTCCAAATACTGCTCCAGAGAATATGATGATGTTCGATAAGTTTAGACAACTTGCTGACGAACAGACCGGCATACCATCATATTCACATGGTCAAACTGGTGTACAAAGTATGACAAGGACTGCCTCTGGTATGTCAATGTTACTAGGTGCTTCCAGTTTAAATATTAAAACAGTCGTTAAAAACTTAGATGACTTTTTATTAAGACCATTAGGCGAAGCTTTCTTTCAATGGAACATGCAGTTCTTTGAAGGCTCGTTAGATGTGAAAGGTGATTTAGAAGTTAAAGCAACAGGTACTAATAGCTTGATGCAGAAAGAAGTTAGAAGTCAAAGACTTACTATGTTCTTACAAACTGCACAAAGTCCAGCTATTGCTCCTTTTGTTAAAATTTCTAAATTGGTTAGTGAACTTGCCTATAGCTTGGATTTAGACCCAGATGAAATTCTGAACGACCCTGAAGAAGCAGCTATGATGGCACAAATAATAGGAATGCAAAATGTTGGACAAAATGTTGGCTCGGAAGCTGAACTTACTAGTGAAGGACAAGGCCCTATGGGAGGCCTTAATGGAACACCTGCAAAACCTCAAGACCTTGGACCTACAGGGACTGGTGGTGGCAACATCGGAATCGGAAATGTGCCGGTTGCAGGGGAAAGTGAATTCTCTGGTACGGCTAGAGCAATTGCCCCTTCAAGTTGAAGAGGCTTTAAATAGAAAAGAAGAGGAAAATTAAATGTTAGATTTATTAGATACAATACTAAAAATAGTAGGAGTAGTGCCTTGGATAGTTTCAATCTGTTCAATGATAGCTGCTTTAACACCTACACCACATGACGATAAACTGGTAAGCAAAGCTTATAAAATTATAGATTGGTTTGCCCTTAATATAGGAAAAGCAAAGGATAAATAATGGCTAAATTTCCAGACTTAAACAAAGACGGTAAAATTACTCAAGCCGATATATTGAAAGGTCGTGGTGTTTTCCAAGAAGGTGGTGATGTAGATAGTCAAATGGCTATTTTAATGAAACCACAACAAGAACAAGAAATGGTCTCGGACAGTGAAATGGAAGAAGACTATTTAGATTTTATATTAGACGAAGCTTTATCTGACGAAGAAGAAGATATGCTTCAAGAAAAACTAGAACAAGATGAGCAATTAGCTTTGTTATTTGACAAGGTTGTAGATGTTGCTCAAGAATTTGCTGGAGCTGGTCCTGTTGAAGGTCCGGGTTCAGGAGTCTCTGACAGTATACCCGCAAGGTTATCTGACGGAGAATTTGTCTTCACTGCCAAAGCTGTGGAAGAAATCGGAGCTGACAATTTAATGTCAATGATGAAAGAAGCCGAAGCTAAGGCAGATGAAAGACAACAGTTAGTTTATGGAGGAGAAGTACTGGAAGAAGGTGAAACTTTTGTAGTTGAACCAACTCAACCAGACCCTGTTAAACAAGAGATTCGTGTGCAACGAGAAACTTTAGGACCTCAAGCTTCACAGCAAGAGGAAGAAGAGTTAGTCGAAGAAATACGAACTCGTAAAATGATGACAGGTAAACCTTCACCCGTAAGCTAAACAGGAGATAAGGCTACCTTATTATAAGCACCTTATCATTATATTAACCGAAAGGCTACCTTTTTAAGTAAAGCACTGCACAGTCGACACACGCAGCTACCTTTAAACGAAGCCCTGAGTAGGAGAAAGAATATGACTACTGAAGTAAAAGAGGATAATGCCAATCCTTATAACGAAAAAAAATCATGGCATAGTAACGAAGAAGATAAAGCATTTGAGGGTGCTGATGGGATGTTTTTTAATGACCCGTCTAAAGTAAAACCAAATGATGACGTAGAGCAACCTGTAGACCAAGAAGCTGCTGAGGAAAGTCCTAAAGACCAACCTTATAAGCGACCAAACTACAAAAAGCGATACGATGATTTAAAGAAACATTATGATACTAAACTTAATGAATTTAAGTCTAGAGAACAAGAGCTGTTAGAAGAAGCTACGAAAAATAGACAAAGCTATAAAGCTCCTAAATCTCAAGAAGAACTTGAAAACTTTAAAAAAGAATATCCAGATGTTTATGAAGTTGTTGAAACAGTTTCACATCTTCAGGCTTCAGAGAAATCTAAAGTCTTAGAAGAAAGATTAGAAGCTCTCCAACAACGAGAAAAAGAACTTGTTCGTAAAGATGCTGAAAAGCGATTGAATGACAGACATCCTGATTTTGAAGATATCAGAAACAGTGATGACTTTCACGACTGGGCCAAGTCTCAGCCAAAGTCTATCCAAAGTTGGGTATACGAAAATGCTGAAGATGCTGACCTAGCTTCAAGAGCTATTGATTTATTTACAAGAGATATTGGTATAGATTCTAAACCAAAGAAGTCAAATTCTAAAAAATCCAATACTTCTGCTGCTGATATGGTTTCAACCAAAACAACAAGTGTTGAACCTAAGCAAGAGAAAGTTTGGACTACAAAGGAGATTTCTTCTATGAGCATGGATGAATTTGATAAGTATGAAAAAGATATTAGTCAAGCCATGTTTGAAGGAAGAATTCAAAGATAAAATACTTTTATTTTAAGGAGAAAATAAAATGGCTTTTAACGTAAGCGACCAAAATTTTGCACAAAGTTCTGGCTCAAATATGTCTAACAATGCCTTTCTGCCTGAAATTTATTCCAAGAAGGTTTTAAACTTTTTTAGGAAAGCCTCTGTTGTCGAAGCAATAACAAACACAGACTACGCAGGTGAGATTTCAGGATTTGGAGATACTGTTAAGATAATTAACGAACCAGAAATTACAGTGTATCAATACGAAAGAGGTGCTGATGTAACTAAAACAGCACTAACCGATGCAGAAACAACATTAATTGTTGATACTGCTAATGCTTTCAAATTCATCGTAGATGATATTGAGAGTCAAATGTCACACGTAAACTTTAAAGAAGTAGCTACTTCATCTGCTGCTTATGCCCTAAGAGATGCATTCGATGCAGGTGTTATGGCTAAATTGTTTGCAGGTTGTTCTTCTAGTGGACCTGACCATATTATTGGTTCAGATAGTGCTACTGCAGATGCAACAATGGCACACGCAACTAATTCTGTTGACCTATTAGGTTCTGACGGAACTGGTGTAGATGCTATTGACTTAATGGCTAGAATGGCAAGATTACTAGACGACCAGAATGTACCTGAAGAAGGTAGATGGTTTGTTGCTCCTCCTTCATTTTATGAAGAGTTAGCACAGTCTGGTTCAAAATTGCTTTCAGTAGACTTTAATGCTGGACAAGGTTCAATCAGAAATGGACTAGTATCAAGTGGTAAGCTAAGAGGCTTCAACATGTATAAATCAAACAATGTTGCTGCAACTTCAAATGCTACTGGTAAAGTTCTTGCTGGACACATGTCTTCAGCTTCAACAGCTCAAACAATCACTTCAACTGAGGTCATGAGAGACCCAAGTTCATTTGGTGATATTGTTAGAGGGTTGCATGTCTATGGAGCAAAAGTTCTAAGACCAAAAGCACTAGTATCAGCTTTCTACGTTGTAGACTAATGATATTCGGGAGGCTCTTCGGAGCCTTCCATTTT
>Ga0181414_1000515_pt1 | contig 11818 bp, 28 predicted proteins | sample 37SPOviralmetaG_FD_130139 | JGI IMG/M metagenome (GOLD analysis project Ga0181414, IMG submission 130139) | Marine viral communities from the oligotrophic San Pedro Time Series (SPOT) site, San Pedro Channel, CA, USA - 37 SPOT_SRF_2012-11-28 | ecosystem: Environmental > Aquatic > Marine > Strait... | reverse complement strand
TAATTGATAAGTTTTGGAAAGGTAGACCAGACCAATTAAAAAATTATATTAGAAAATGGGCTAAAGAATCTGGTTTAATTAAAAACCAAAAAGTTTTAAGTGAAGCTGAGCAATTTAACAATTTAAAAAATGTTGCTATTGGCTTGGAAACTAACAGAGCTTTTTTATGGAAAAAATCAGGTGGAACTGAATTAAAAAACTTTCAATTTGGATCACAAGAAGTAGATAATGTTGTTTTATCAATTAAAGAAATAATTAAAAAATCTAAAGATAAAACTTTAAACAATTCTTTAAATGAAACTATTACTTTATTAAAAGCATCAGATGGTAAGGGTGTTAATCTACATAGAATTTACAGAGAAACTAGAGATATGTGGTTTGGCCTAAACAAAAATATTAATAAAGGCATTAAAGATGAAAAACAAATTAAAGCTTTTAAAGAAGTTTCTGCTGAGTTAGAAAAATTAATGTCAACTAACCCTAACTTTGCAAAAGCACAAGATGCTTATAAAAAATTTACTAAAGCTTATTTAGAAGAGGGTGTAGATAAATTAAAGCTTTTTAAAGATATTAAATCTGCTAAAAATGAAATTTACAACAATCAAGAATTAACTGGTAAAATTTATAAATTTTTTAACTCTGATAAAGTTACAGCTGTTGATATTAAAAAAATGGCTGAGGCATTTGGTGAGTCTAAAAAAATTAGACCAGGAATGAATAAAGATGAAATTAAATTAATTAAAAAAAATCAAGATGCCTGGAGAGATATTTTATCTGGTTATTTTGAAACTGCTTTTTTACAAGCACATACTAAAGGTATGGAAAAAGGTATTAAAGATGGTGATGCTATATACAAAGCATTAATGAGTAATAAAGTTAAAAGAAATAATTTTGCTGAGGCTTTATTTCAACTTGCCAAACAAAATGACAGCACAATACAAAGAATAGATATACAAAAATCAGTAGACTCATTTGCTACAATTTTAAAAGGTACTGGTAATAAGACAGCTATGGGATCTAATACTTTTGATAAATTTTCTGGCTCTACTGAAATGGGTAGTAACATGGTTACAACAGCACTTGGTCAAAAAGGTGGAATACCTTTTAGTGAAATGATTTCTAACTTCTTTTTTAGCAATGCTAAATCTAAATCATCTGAAAAATTAGCAAAAGCTTTAGTTAGCCCTAATGGTGTTGATGAATTAATTAAATTATCTAAAGGTTGGAAAGACCCTGACAATGCTAGAATGTTTATAGTTAATATACTTAAACTTGATACAGCAGATGAAGAGGTTATGAATTAATGGCAACTCAATCACAAAAAAATTCTCAAGATATTATTAAGTTACAAGGTGAAACAAAATTAATTCACCAAAAGATTGATACTATTAGAGATAATCACCTACATCACTTAGACATGAAAATTAATAACATTTATAAATTATTATGGGCAGTAGGATTTCTCAGTCTAAGCAGTTTGCTAGACCTAGTAAAAAATTTAATAAGTTAAATACACATATCAAAGGCACAATTGGAGAATACCAGGAAATAGTTAATTTAACTAAAGCTGGTTGGCACATCAGTAAAAGTTGTGATCCACAATGTCCATTTGATTTAGTGGCAGTTAGCCAGGATGGCCAAACAATTAGGCTTATAGATGTAAAAACAAACACCTATCGCACTAAAAGAAATAAAGATGGCACAATACAAAGGATTGGTAGATCAAGAACAAAATTACAAAAAGAAATGGGTGTTGAACTACTGATGGTAGATCATGGAAATTAATATGGAGTTTTACTATGAATTACTATTTTACAGGAGTTCTAATTATACTGATGTGTCTATTAGCTTTTTGCGTAAAACCAGCTCATACAAAAATTAATTACTCACATTATGATTACAGAACAAACATCATTTAAAACAGATTTAAAAACATTAATAATGATAGTGGCTGGTATTGCTATCGGAGTTTGGACTTATGCTGAAATTAATTCAAGAATAGTACACCTTGAAATGTCTAAAGCATTAATGGAACAAGATTTATTAGAAGCATCAAAACAATTACCAGTTGATCAAGAGCAATTTATGTTACTTGAGCATCTATCTTTACAAGTTGAAAAGTTGACAATTAGAGTCGATGACATGATGCACAACAAAGTAATGATAAATTCAATTCATAAAGATTTGGATAAAGCATTAAACGATATAGAAAAATTAAAAGATAGTGTTAGAGCAAACATTGGCAAACTTAATGGAGATCACTAATGGAACAGATGGTCATAGCTTTACTAATGCTAGTTAATAATGAAATTAAAGAGGCAAGATTGCAACCAGATTTAAGTTCATGTCTCAAAGGTAAAAGGGTTGCTAATAGAAGTGTTTCTAACAGTGTTGAGTATAGATGTATTAAAACTAAAGCTGAGCTTGAAACTAATATAGATGGCTCACAATCAATTAAAAAACTTATAATAGAATGATAGATAAATTTTTATATAAATTTTTTAGTTTTTTAGATGATATGATTCAAAAAGTTAATGAAGTTACAACTTTTGATGTAGGCGAAAAAAACAAAAAAAAAAGAAAAACTAGAAAATGCAAATACTGTCATTGCAAGTGTCATTGTAAAGATACACTTCATTTACATCATGATGACCAGGATTTATGTATTTGCGATAACTGTAAATGTGAGAAATAATTATGCAACTATCAAAGCACTTTAAATTAGAAGAGTTCACTAAGTCTATGACAGCTACTAGAAAGGGCATAAGTAATGAGCCTGGATCTGGTGAAATTAAAAACTTAGAAAATTTATGTTACGAAATACTTGAGCCGCTAAGGGCTAAGTATGATTTACCAATAACGATTACTAGCGGATATCGTAGCCCAGCACTTTCAGAGGCTATTGGATCAAAAAGTACCTCACAGCACTGCAAGGGAATGGCGGCAGATATAGAAATTGCTACTATACCAAACATACAAATAGCTTACTGGCTACAAAACAATGTTGATTTTGATCAGCTGATCTTAGAATTTTTTGATCCTGAAAATCCATCAGGGGGATGGGTACACATTAGTTTTAATGAACAAGGATCAAATAGAAAACAAGTCTTAACTTATAATGGGAAAAAATATGAAAATGGACTCCCAGATATGAAATGGAAAGATGGAAAGGTTGCTGGATAATGTGGTTAAGTGCAATTAAACTAGCTCTAAATGCTGGTACTCATATTTATAAAAAGAAACAAGAAACTAAAATGCTTATGGCTGATGCTCAGGCTAACCATGCGTCTAAGATGGCGCAAGGCCAATTGGAGTACAGCGGCAAACTTTTAGAGGCTAGGCAAAACGACTACAAGGATGAAGTAGTTCTTGCAATTCTTACTTTGCCAATCCTGGTACTGGCTTATGGTGTTTGGTTTGGTGATGAGCATTCAATGGATAAAATTAATTTGTTTTTTGAGCATTTCAATAATTTTCCCCAATGGTTCGTCAATCTTTGGATTCTTGTAGTAGCTTCTATTTATGGAATTAAAGGAACACAAATATTTCAGAATAGAGGTGTAGGTAAAAAGTGAAGATATTATTAACTATGGTCTTATGTAGTTCGGTAAATCAAAGTTGCCTACAACCAATAACTTATCCTGAAGCTTATGCAGATAGTTTTAGCTGTATGGTTGATGGATATGAAAGAGCTTACAACACTACAATAGAATTAGGTGCAGACGAAGTTAATAAAAATGGTTTGTATATAAAGTTTGGTTGTGGCCAGGTAATAGTGCCAGTGCCTAAACCGAAGACAGGAGTTTAATGGCAGAGTATCAAGGCAGAAAAGTAACACTTAATAAACCATTTAGATTACCACCAGGTAAATCAAAAAAGAGTGGTGTGTATGTTCGTAACAATTCAACAGGCAAAGTTAATAAAGTTACTTTTGGCGACCCTAATATGAAGATAAGAAAAAATAATCCGAAAGCTAGAAAAAGTTATTTAGCTAGATCAGGCGGTATAAAAATTAAAGGACAGAAAACTTTATCTGCTAATTACTGGAGTCGTAAAGCTTGGAAATAAATGGCTGTTAAAAAAAAATTATGGGCAAAACCAACTACAATAGTTGAGGTAGGCCAATGTAAGTATTGCAATAAAATGGTTACAAACGATATGAGCTTTTTATCATTTTTAGATAAAACTCATGCACACTTTACTTGCGATAGACAACATTATTACAAACAACTAATTAAAAAGGATAAATAATTATGGCAAAAGCAAAAGGGCTCTATGCAAATATTCATGCTAAGCGAAAAAGAATCAAGGCTGGTAGTGGTGAACGAATGAGAAAGGTTGGAACTAAAGGAGCTCCAACAGCGGCTAATTTTAAAAGAGCCGCAAAGACAGCAAAAAAAGTAACTAAAAAGAAAAGGTAAATATGTCAGTAAAAAAAAATAAATTTTTTAGTAAATTTAAAAAACTTACAACTACATCTGATATAGATGAGGAAAAGAAAAAAAGACTAAAAAGTTTAAGTAGCCAAACAGAAACAACTGCTAAAGAATTAAGCAACATTGTATCAGGTAGTATTGGCGATGAAGAGTATCAATACTTTATGAAATTAGTAGGTAACAAGTAATTTTAAAATTGGTATAGCTTATTAATATAAGCTGAATTATCCATTTTGGATAATGGGTCAGGGTGGGAAAAAAAATCTTGAATAAACAATAATATAATTATAGAAAGGCAATCATGGCAGACAGCGAATGGTATAGAAAAAATTTTAAAAAATATAAAAAAGGTGACACTTATAAAGTGAAAACTATTACACTTGATAGTGGTAAAAAAGTTGGAAAATTTTTTGAAGATGATGAGCTTAAATTAATAAATGCTTTAAATTTAAAAATTGGTGGAACAAACAATTAATTTCTTGATATCTAGATTCACTTTGTGTTATCGTTTTACTCACAATGAATCGTTTTATTGTAATACAAAAAAATATTATAAAGATATCAAAAGTAAATTGGTCTGCCCCTAGTAAGATTCGAACTTACAACCTATTGATTACAAATCAATTGCTCTACCAGCTGAGCTACAAGGGCAAGTTAAAAAAACTTATATATATAGCCGAATTGAATCGCAAGATTCTTTTCGGCCTTTTTTTCGTCTCTAAATTTCCAAGTAAAACTAACGAATCCTACAATAAAGATATCAAGAAAGTACCAGGCTTTTTAATATTTTATAAATACTGCTGTAAATTGCTTGATAATAAAGGGCAATTGACTCTTGTTAATCAAGTTAAACTCAGCTATAATTAATGTATAAGTAAATGATAACTAACATAGGAGTAGAGAGAATGCCTAAACAAGTAACAAGCAGACTTAGTGTTGTGGAGTTTTTCCAGAATGTTAAGCCAATTAATATTAGCACTATTGATTTTGTTAATATTGATAGTTCAATTGACAATGTATCTGTGCATTTAAAAAATGGTAGTGCGCTATTTACAAAATGGTCAAATGTTAAAAACCAGTGCGATATAAAAAGCTTACATAAATCGGACTCAGACTTAGAGTTAGAAATGGAGTTAGGTTAATGAACGAATATATATTAGTTAATTTACCTAAGTCATTTTTAACTGGTGGCTGGAAAGAAGTTAAGCAACCTACAAGGGTTGAGCCTTATCTTGACCATATAGTTAAAAGTGCCTGGAGTTATGAGCATACTGTTGAGTGGTTAAAGGTATTAGGCTTTAAAAGTGGGTCAGGTGGTAAAAACATTGATAGCAGTTGGGGAGCTCATTTGTTATGTGAAATACTTCCTGAAGATAGAAAGAAATACAAAACAGTTACACTTGGTCAAATCATAAATACTCTTGATAAAAAAAGTAACAAAGAAAAAGCTATTCAAATATATCATAATACAAAAAAAGCATTTGATAAGGGGTTTAAATAATGACTGCTTTTAATATCAGACCTAGAATGGTTAGGGGTAAAAAGGTTTTTAGATTTAAGTATTTTGGCCTTGATGGCAAACCTAAATATTTAACTAACCCAGTTAAAGCTGACCTTGAAAAAAAAGTTGCAGAAAAAATTAAAGAGATTGGCTTTGAAAGAACTGAGTCTAGCCAGGTGTTTTTTAACCAGGCTAACACCTTGTGGCTTAAACATTTAAACTATAAAAAATCGGAAGGCCGAATAAGTGAAAGCACAATTGAAGAGTATCAGTGCTGGTATAGAAACCACCTATACAATTTTTTTGGCAATATAGATATAAGGTTAATTACACAAGCTAAGGTTAGAGAGTTTGTTAATCACATGAAGTTAAAGGTAGAGAATAAACAAATTAAATCTGATACTTTGTTTAAAATATTTAACACCCTTAGCCTTATTATACAGCACCAGTTTGATGAAGACCAAATAACTAGAAATGTATGTAAGGAAAAAAACTATTTAAAGAATGTGTTTAAAGCTAAGCTTAGCCAGGACTTGTTAGACTTTGAAAAATACCCAATAGATTTAATGGAAAAAATAGTTGAGAGTATAACCAGGCCTGAAGTTAAATTGCTTTGTATGATTATGTTAGAAACTGCTTGTAGGCCAAGTGAGGCTAGGGCATTGGCAAAAGATAGCTTATTACTTAATACCAATATACCTAGATTGCATTTTACTAAAGCTGTTAAGAAACATAAAAAGCTGGGCGGTACTAAAACAATTAATGGTGTAAGAAAAATGGTTATTAGTGCTAAGCTAAAAGATAAATTGCTTGACCACATTAACCAATTGCCAGGCCACCAGGAACAATTGTTTTTAAATAGCAAGGCCAAATATATATGCGTAGAACAGATTATAAGGGGTGTAGACAAGGCTTTAGCTAAGTCTGGGGTAGCTGTGCCTATAAAAAGAAAGTCGTACATATTCAGGCACTACATGGCAACTTACTGGGCTTATAAAGGTAAATACAAAAATGCAATAGACCTAGCCCATGCACTAGGGGACTCAGATATTAACTTTGTTCAGCGAACTTATATTAAGCCTTATGGCGATAATCAAAACAATGTTGATAGCAGTGAATTTCAAAACCAACAATTTAACTGGAAGTAAGGAGAGAGATATGGATGATATAGCAAAAGCAGTAAAAGAAGCATTAGCTAAAAAAGGAATAGATGTGCAAGGTGAGTACAATAAAGCCACAAAACAATCTACTAGGTTATGTGGTGTTAGTATTAGACCAGCCAATAATAATCACATACACAAAGGAGTAAGACACACAGACCATACAATAGAAAAACCAACTACTAAGGAGGACTAGTGAGTGATTATAGAGTCAAGATTACAATTAGAAATAATCGTTTATTAGAGGCCTTAGAAAAAAAAGGTTATATACATAATAATAAACCATCAGTGCTAAAATTTTGTAAAGCACACAAGCTACATTATATAGGTGTTAATTTAGTTTTTAGTGGCAAGGTATCGCCACTAAGAGCTAATGGTCAACTAACACCAACAGCTAAAGAAGTTTTAGATTGTTTAGATTTAAGAGTTGAACAGGCATTTACTGAAAGACAGCTTAAAGGTTTTAATAGAAATAGTTATGAGTTTAAAGCTAAAGAACAAGAGTTAATGCAAATAACTAACAATCAATCTTTAGAGTTAAGATTAATGCAATCACAAACTGATAAAATAATAAACCAAATAAAAAATACTTGTTTGTTTAAACTTGGTAAAAAACACATAATGGTTTGGGATGGTATTAATGATGGCCAAACACTTCAACAACTTGCAGATAAATTAAATGTATCAAGAGAAAGGGTAAGGCAAATGTATGAGTACTCACAAAGAAAAGTAAAACAATCATTGTTAGCAAGAAAAAGTAATTTATTAAATGCTGGTTTAAAACAAGTTTATCCAAAAGTAGATTTGCAATAATTACTTATACCAATACTTATCGTAGTTCTCTTTATTATAAGGAACTACATCCCACTCAATTTTTTTCTTAATACTTTTACCAGCAAACTCCCTAGCATCTTTTTCTAGAGAAAATATATTATTACTAAAAGTAGTAAATTTATCTTTAGGTTTCCAAATTACAAACCACATAAAAGAAAAGGGGGCAACAAAAGCCGCCCCCATTTTATCACATACAACATACAATATAGGTGGTTACAAAGCACCTATAAGGTTTATTCACTGCCATATACTTTAGTTCATCCCAGTAACTAAAAGAGGTAATTTAGGATTATCTGAGGGTGATACAGCTTGACCCTCAAATTCTAGAAGTTGTTCAACAGGCACATTTAAAAACTTACTTACTTGCATAAGCCTAAATGCGCTTAAACCATTTTGACCTTTTTCATATTTGCCTATTTGTTGAAATGCTATTTTTAAAGCATTGGCCATTTCGGTCTGTGTGCAAAATTTTTTAATGTAATAAGCATTCTTATTACCATTGGGGTCTATATTATATTGGCAGACCACTCTATTAATCCTGGCATTTTTTAAATTTTTTCCAACAGCAATATTGATAGCTTTTTCTTCAGGTGTTGTAGTTCTTGGTTTGTAAAATCTTGTTTTCATTTCTCTCCTTTTGTTTTGGCAGACAAGTAGCCTAGAGTTTTTTACAACTTTTAAGTTAAATAAGTTTTATGGCGAATACATAAACTTGGCATCTGCATTTTCTACCAAGCATATTTGCCTAAAAGTCTTTACATACTTTTTGAAAGCCACCGATGAATGCACACACTGTCTATTTTTTTTACCCTTACTAGGTTTCATAATTTCAGCATGGTATTTATCAAGCTTAGCATATCGTCTTGTAAGACTATTACTTTTACTTAAAGCCATTACCTTAGGTCTCCTTGTTGCTTATTAATTTAATTCTAGATTTATCTTTTTTTAAATCTAAAACTTTAACCTCAGCATTATCACTGGGGCTATTTGATTTTGCCGCAATCTCAGCATTATCAAATTCTTCATCAACTTTAATACTAACTTCATAAAAACTTTCTTTAATAACTCTGCTCATCTTCTTAAATCCATAGCTGAGTATTCTTTGTTATAAAGTAGTGTAGGTATTGAATCTGTTTGTGAGTCAGTTAATCTAATTTTTCTATGTGCTGACCCACCTTTAGAAATTAAATTTAACTTAAATAGTTCAGCAACTATTGCACCAGCTCTAGCCCTACTGAACTTAAATTTAATAGCAATCTCTTTGTAGGTTGGGCTGTATCTATGTTGCTTAATAAAAGTGCTAATGTATTTTAAAACATCGTACTTAATTTTGCTTAAATATATATGCCCATTGTTTTTTAACTTCATGTCTTATCCTTGAATAAATTTGTTATGTTTGGTTTTGAAACATAATCAGGTGCTTTTTGTTTTGGGCTGTCCAGGCCTTGCAAGTTAAGCTCTAATTTATTTAGATACCAACCAGCTTTCCTTACATCCATTAAACAAGCCTCAACTGTGCTTTCATGTTTTGCGCCAAACCTCATTGTGTATTTCAAAATTTGTGACCTTAGGAAACCAACCACCTCTAAAGGAGATAGTTGGCTCACTATTGCATCATAAGTCTGAATACTTTTTTTATAGTGGTCAGGATTAATTTGTTCAGCCATTAAAAGGGTGCATCTTCCTTAGCAACTATATCGCTAATTTTTAAAGATATATCTGGCTGGGTATCTTTAGTTTTTTCTGTATTTAGCCAGGCCGCTAAATTTTTTTTAACACCACCAATTTGTATGTTGCCTTGATAGTGAGGATACTTACCACCAGGCTTATCTGTTTCTCTTGGTTGTCTTTTCCACATAGCCCCAGAATTATCGTAATTATTATCTGCCATTGTTTGTCCTTTTTATTTGATTAGTTTGTATTTGTGATTTTAGTTTGTTGTATATAGTTTCAACTCTCATAGATTCTACTGGGTCTAATTGAATTGCTTGTAACTCTGTTTTGTACTCAGCCCTAATTGGCTCAAGGTTTCTTTCAAAATTGTTTTGTGATTTTGAAACACTGGCCGCTGTTTTTAATTGGCCAATCCAACTATCAGCTAAAGTTTTTACATCTTGCTTAACCGCTTTTGGTTGAACAGATTCTTTAGCAATTTCCATTACTGCCTCAAATGGTATAGCATCTTTGCCATCATCATTATCTAAACCAGTTTTTAAATTTAAAGCATTTAGGAAAGCATATTTTTTAGCATAACTCATACCATTGCCTGTACCGAATTTGTCAATTTTGCCCATTGCTGAGCAACCATTTATTTCTACAAAGCTTGTGGGATCTGTAATATCAAAAATTTTCATATTACAATAAACCATTACATAGTTTTCTTTTAAGTCATTTACATAAGTACATATTGGATAAAGCTCATTGTTAAGCAAAGCTTTCATTGCTACCTTTTGAACTTCATCATGCTGTAAAGGATTGAAGTGCATTCCAGGTACTTTTTGACCTTTAACTACACCACCAGCCTCACTAGATGCTTTATGAAGTTTTTGGTAAATATTAGTTTTCATTTGTTACTCCCTCAGGTTGTTGTGATTTTTTAATGTTATTTAATTCTAAACTTAGTTCGCCATTTAATTTTTGATGGCCTTTATCTACTTCTTCTAATCTTGTTATCTCACTGCCAAGTCTTTCAATTTCTTTATCTTGCGCTAACAGCTTGGCATTTTTTAAAACTAATTTTTCAATTAAGTCGTCATTTGATAAAGTTTTATAATGGTCAATAAGTTCTTTAAAATTACTCATAACAAGCCCTAAACCTTTCTATGATATTTGAATCAATACCTTTCCACCAAAAACCATTTTTTCTAATTTCACTAAAGTCAGGTCGGCAAAGCATAGCTAAAACTTTCATATCGCCATCAGCTAACTCTAACTTTTTTTCCCAGCATTTTTGGTAAGTAATAAGTTCATCATAATAATATTCTAAATTTTCTTTTCTTAACTCAACACAATTTTCCTCAGTAAAAACAATTCTATCGCTATCACTAGCATAAGTTAAAAATGGTTTATGTTTTGGTATTAGTTTTGAGTACAGCGCAATTTGTAGGCAGTCACTATGAAATGGAACTTTTGGGCATTTTCTTTTTGAATAACTAAACCCAGCTTTTGTTTTGGTTAGTGTTCCAAATACATTTTTAATATCGCCAAAATGTGTCTTACCTACCAGGTCAACATAAGCTAAAAAATATGTAGCTATACCTTTTGCCCAATATGTATATTCAAGTTCAGCATCCCATTTTTGCTTACCCACTTCATCTATATTTTTTATATGGTTATCAACCAGTGGCTCTAAATTTTCTATAATATGACCAAACTTTATTTCATCTTTTGTATCTACTGGCTCATATTGGTCTATCTTATTTTTAATAATAGCAAATGCCTCAGCAAAAGTTTTGTCCTGGCACTTCATAGCCTGGATTATTTCATGGCTTATTGTACCGCCAGTAAATGAGCAGTTAGTAGGTAGGTTAGCTTTTTCTTTTTTTGAAATTAAAATGTAGTTTCTGAATCTAATATCGTCAGGTATGGTGTTTTGGCTTTTACTTGTGTGTGTAAGACCAAATTTTTTGTAACAATCGCCAACTATATTGATTCGGTTGTCCATAACTGAACTTATACACTATGTATATTTCAGAGCAACCTAATTAGCACTCAATGTTAAATGTTAATAATCCCAATAATTAGGAAAGTTTGAAGCCTCAACCCTAGAGCTCCACAATAAATTTATATCTTCTACTAATGGTTGGATTGTTTTACCAGTTGAAACAGATTTATCTAAAATATCATAACGACCATTACTTCTAGGCTCTATGTAACCAATCCAAATT
>Ga0181414_1000513_pt1 | contig 11822 bp, 9 predicted proteins | sample 37SPOviralmetaG_FD_130139 | JGI IMG/M metagenome (GOLD analysis project Ga0181414, IMG submission 130139) | Marine viral communities from the oligotrophic San Pedro Time Series (SPOT) site, San Pedro Channel, CA, USA - 37 SPOT_SRF_2012-11-28 | ecosystem: Environmental > Aquatic > Marine > Strait... | reverse complement strand
GGAACGCCAACATCTGTGCCCCAGAAAGCAGCGCAAATACTTTTATCAGATCGTGACAGGCATGTGATTGCTTTTGGTGCGGATGGTTTAGGGGGAAGTTCGTCTGCTCCAAAAGGTGATGAGACTCAAGACCCAATGCTGATCAGGTTCTCCAGCCAAGAAAATCCTATTGATTGGTATCCTACTACTACAAACACAGCGGGTGATCTGCGGATTGACTCTGGTTCAAAGATTGTACAAGCCGTAGAAACAAGGCAGCAAATCCTTGTATTTACAGATGTTGCTATCTACGCGATGCAGTTTATTGGGCCACCTTTTACATTTGGTATCAACCTTATTTCTAGCAACATAAGTATCGCTGCTCCAAAGGCAGCGGTTGCAGTAGATGATGCTGTATACTGGATGGGCGCAGCGGAGTTCTACGCTTACAACGGTGCGGTACAACGTCTGCCTTGCACGGTTCGTGACCATGTGTTTGACGACTTTAACTCTGCACAGTCTGATAAGGTTGTTGCGGGATCAAATATATCATTCTCTGAGATATGGTGGTTCTACCCATCTGCAAGTTCTACTGAAAATGACAAGTATGTTATCTATAACTACCAAGAAGGTATTTGGTATATAGGCACTTTAGATCGCACAGCATGGCTGGATCGTGGGATATCCTCGCTTCCTGTGGGCACAGGTACAGACAACTATTTATTTAACCATGAGGTGGGCGCAAAAGCAGATGGCGCTGCCATGACATCCTTTATTGAGTCAGGTGATCTTGGGGTTTCTGATGGCAACCAATTCTCTTTTGTGACTAGGGTTATTCCTGATCTTAACTTCAGAGATACCAATGTAGATAATACCACGGTAGATTTTATTTTGAGTGCCAAGAATGCACCCGGTCAGGTCGCCCAAACAACCAATACTGATACTATTACAAAGACATCTAATGTACCTGTAGATCAGTATACGAGCCAATATCAGACCAGACTGCGAGGCCGTAGCTTTACATTTAAGGTCCAGTCAACAGATGCGGATGTATTGTGGCGTCTGGGTATCCCCCGCGTTGATATAAGATCGGACGGGAGAAGATAATGTCTATAGCTCCAGTACCATTCTTTCCTGTACCACCGCCCCAGTATACACAACAGTATATGGCAGAGGTAGTTCGTGCGTTCTCTGTGTTTGCAACTCAGATTACAAACCCTGCTATAGCAAAGCCTATACTCATTGAGATCCCAGCATCTTCTTTATCTGGTGATGAGGTCGGCACTGTCTACGAAAGCAATACGGTGCTTAGGCTCAAGTCTGCTACAGCAGCAAAAAATACTGTGGGTATGCCACTGCCCACATATACAGTATCAACATTACCAACCGTTGAGACTGGCACATTAATATACGTTTCTGATGGGGCAGCAGGTAGCCCTGTTGTTGCATTTGGTGATGGATCTAATTGGCTGCGTGTTGATACACGGGCAGCGGTATCGACGTAGGAGACTGACATGGCTAAGAATATTATAGATGACTGGAAGGTGTTTCCCCGCCTGATGATGTTTGTTGTCACGGTGTTGACCTATCAGGCAGTGCATTGGTTTATGAGTTTGCCACCAGAGGCACACACTACACAGTCGGCAGGTCTGGTATCTGTCTGCATGGGCGCACTCACAGGTTGCTTTGGCATCTGGATGAGCAAAGAAGCGGGGTCTAAGTAATGCCAGCTTATAGTGTACCAAGTGGTAATATTAGCGGAATGACATTTGGCGGAAGCAGTCTAGCCCCCAAGACATCAATCAAACCAAAGCGTAGGCCGACTTATGCAGAGACACAATCCAATGAAAGTGCGGCTGATCAGGGTGGTGGGCAAGATAACAACCCTAATAATATAGCTTCTGATTTCCAGCCAAACATAGCTTCAGGAAATACTTATAAGCCAGCCGCAGGTAGCACCCCAACCTTTATGCTTAATATGACCCCAGCGGAGAGAGCGGCGATTGAAAGGCTGGAAGGAGAACCAGATTTTTCTAATTCGCCAACAACTCCATATGCTAATTCTGTTGCTGCATTAAGGGAGCAAGACCAGAGAATTGGACTAATAGATCTTATGAGTCCTATTAATACTCTAGGGCAGATGGCTTATGACACTAGCAATGTAGATTTACCCTACACCAATCCATATACAGAGCAGACTATATATCAACGCCCTGATGGAACTTATTACGGAAAGAACTTTTTGGGTTTGCCGTATAATGTAAACGAGGCTGGTGAAGATATAACAGACTACCAACAAAGCAAAGACTTGCTGGCGTTTATGGACAGAAATAGCTCAAAGGATAGCTCTCCAGCCCCAGCCCCAGTTGCAACTGCGCCCGTTGGAGCTTCTGACCCAGAGTCAACAACCTTTAACCCAAACAATGCGTTCTTGCGTAACCGTATGCGTATGCAGCAAGAGCAAAGTGGTGGCATAATGCCACCGCTGGAGCTTCTTCCTAACATTGGCGAAGATATACCATTTACTGGTGGACCTGCAATTCTTCCTCCGCAAATACCAAGACTTCCTTCAGTTGGCCCACCTATGCCGCCACAGTTAAGAGGTATTATGGGGTTAGCAGACAGGTCTAACATTAGCCCTGCGATGCGTTATGCTGCTGAGAATTACTATAGGTTAGGTGGTAGGCAGATGATGAACGACGAGTATGAGCGCGGTCGTGCAATGGTACAGGGTCAGGGCGTATGAGTATCTTCACCGCTGCACTAGGGCCGATAGCAAACCTTGCTGGATTGTGGCTACAGGGTAAGGCTGATAAGAATGCTGCGGCTGCGGAGTTGAAGCTAACTGAGGCAAAGGCGAAGGCCCAGATATTATTGTCAAAGGAGACAAGCGTTGCCGACTGGGAGCGCATAATGGCAGAGGGTGCCAAGTCTAGCTGGAAAGACGAGTGGTTCGTTATTGTCCTGTCGATACCTTTGATTTTGGCGTTCATTCCGGGCGCTGAAGGTTGGGTTGACCGTGGGTTTGAGCAGCTTTCTAAAGCTCCCGACTGGTATTTTTATAGCCTTGGAATTGCAATTTCAGCCAGTTTTGGTGTGCGCGGGGCGCAAGCCTTTTTTAAGAGGAAATGATATGAGCTTTAAACTTAGCAGACGCAGCCTTGATAGGCTTGAGGGAATTGATGATCGGCTACAGGCCGTAGTCAAGATGGCGATAACCATGACTAAGACAGACTTTGGTGTGGTGCAGGGTATGAGAACTCTTGAACAGCAGAAGGAGCTTGTCGATAAGGGGGCCAGTCAGACCATGAAGTCTAAACACCTTGAGGGTAAGGCTTTCGATATCATGGCATATATAAATGGCAGGGCAAGTTGGGAACTATCTGTCTATGATGACCTAGCAGACGCTATCAAAGAAGCAGCAACTCAAATGAATGTTCCTATATGCTGGGGGGCAGCATGGGGCACACCAGACATGCCATACCCTATGGATATCCGTAAGTGGGAAGGTACAATGGAAGAGGCAATGAACGCCTATATAGATTTAAGAAGGAGTCAAGGACGCAGGCCCTTCATTGATGGACCGCACTTTGAACTGATAGATTAGTTCAATTGAACTTTTACGATGTAGATGTTATGATCTACAAAACTTTGAGGTAAACAGATGGCGCTACCCTTACTCTTAGGATTTGGATTACCTGCTTTAGCTGGGTCTGGTATGCTCGCAGGAACGGCGGCTGCTGGTCTTGGAACATTTCTAGGGGGCTTCAGCGCACCTACATTAGCTGGCATAGGTGCGGGTCTGGGATCATTCCTTGAGACAGGGGATGTAGGTAAGGGAATCCAAACTGGATTGATAGCTGGCTTAGGCGGTAAGGCTATGGGGGCACTTACTGGTGGTGGTAACTCAGCACTGTCTGGTGCAATTGGTGGCACAGAAGGCGCGGCTCAAGCTGCCATCAAGGCATCAGCAGTAGAGGGTGGCAAGAACGCATTCTTGCAAGGCATAACAAATAAAAGTTTACAGGGTGGGTTAGCTGGCGCGGTACTTCCCGGTGTGGGCACTGCTGCATTAGTTGGCAGTGCAATGAATCCACCTACTATGAAGATGCCAGAGAAGGAGAAGGTGGACGTACCACCGCCCATGCCTCGCATCAGATCTTATCAGCCCAAGACAGACATGGACAGCACTGCTGAGGAAGAGATGATTACATACTACAATCCAGTCAAGCGTATGCGTGGCGGTGGGATATTGAGTATTGGTCATGCTAGTCAGCTTTTCCCACAAAATCAGTATGGGCATCCTGCGTTTAATCCATTGGCTAATGCTCTTACACAGGGCATTAACTCAACTACTGGCGAAAAGGTTAAGCCATTTATTCAAGAAGTTGAGACGATGGCTAAGAATAGATTTGGCCCAAATGTATTCCAACAGCAGCAGTTTTTGAGCGACGCTATACAGCCTTCTGGCCCAGCCCAACTGCCATTATATGACACCCTCTTTGAATCACAGCCCATAGATCCTTTTGCTAGACCAATGCGGCCTGACTCCAACAACGGGTTTGATATGTTGCCTAACCTTAACCGCATTCCTGAAAATCTAGTCGCACGTGTAGACCTTCAGGGTGGTATGCCCGCAACCTTACAAGGGTTTGCAGAGGGTGGTGAGGTGGAAGCACCAGAAGACATGAATGAAAAGGATGTGATCGTTGAGGCTGTTAAGGCAATCAAAGGATTGTCTGACGCACCAGAGGTTGCACTTGGCATATTCCTTAGTGAGTACGGCGAGGAAGCACTAAGAGATCTAGTTGAGAAGGTACAGTCAGGTGCATTGGATGACACCATTGAACGATTTGCTAATGGTGACAAAGGAATGGTTGAGGGCATGGGTGATGGGTCTGGTGAAGATGACATGATCCCTGCCACAATGGACGGTGAGCAAGATGTTCTTCTCACTGAGGGGGAGTTCGTCATGAGACAGCCTACAACTAAGGCTATTCAAGATGAATTTGGCAGTGAGTTTTTAGACATCATCAATCAGTCTGAGGACAAAGCTCCAGAAAAAATAAGGGAGATGGTGGGGGTTGAGAGTTAGCACAGTTCCTAAAGAAGCTGTAAAGCATGTTTGGAAGGATGTTGAAGAGTTACTAAGGAAGAGCGTTGAGGATACATCTAGGGGGAAGATAAACATCTTAGATGTTTTAGATGGAATCCTTAGAGACATATACGTTCTTTGGGTAGTTCTTGATGATGAGGATAATATGGTCGCTGCGATAACAACAAGGATAGCAACATACCCTAGAAGGAAGGCTATGGTTCTTGATTTTGTTGGTGGCACTAAGCTACATAAGTGGAAAGACACTGTTATTGAAACGATAGGTCGGTTCGCAAAAGAAAATGACTGCCAACATCTTGAAGGTTACGGCAGAAAAGGTTGGGAAAGAGCTTTACGGGGGAACGGCTTTTATTCAGAGTATATAGCATACCGCATGGAGTTATAGGATGGGCAAGGGATCACAGCAGGCACCCGCTGGCGGCACCACAAGAACAGTAAGTCTGCCAGATTATGCAGACCCGTACTTTCGTAGACTTCTGAAGGGGTCTGAGGAAGCCACACAGCCATTCTATCCTGATGATCCTGCTTATGGGGATCTTGCGGGTGAATCCACATATGTGCCGTATGGCGGTGAGCGTATTGCGGGATCATCAAACTATGGTGATATTAATACATCTCGCGCAATGGTTCGTGGTATTGCTGAAAGCCCTATTGGCGGTCTTGGAGAAGCAGCAGCCTTACAGCGTAGAGGTATTGCTGGGCTTGAGGGCCTAGCCAATTATAATACAGCAGCATTCAACCCGTACACAGGATTCCAAGCTGGCAGTGCTGACCCGTATGGCGGCTTTCAGGCGGGAAGCGCAGACCCATTCTCTGATTTTTCAGCGGGAAGAGGTAGGGAGTATACAGGTTTTACAGCAGGAGAGGCTGATGCCTATGGAGGTTTTCAAGCTGGCAGGGCTGATCCATTTAGTGATTTTAGGGAAGCTCAATTTACAGCGCAGACTGCGGATCAATACGATTTCGATCCAGCCCGTCAGTTTAGTGGGTCGGAAGTACAGCAGTACATGGACCCATACATGCAGAATGTTGTGGATGTTCAAAAGCGTGAAGCCCGTGAGGACTTTGGTAGGAGCCAAGCAGCAAGGGATGCAGGGGCAATAAGCGCAGGAGCCTTTGGCGGGTCGCGTCAGGCTGTGCAGCAAGGCATGGCAGAAGAGGGCTTGCAAGAACAGCTTGGTGATATCCAAGCGGCTGGAAGTCAGGCTGCGTTCCAGCAAGCAATGAAGGCATTTGAATCTGACAGGGCAGCACAGATGGAAGTTGATGCCCGCCGTGCAGCGGAGCTTGGAAGAACTCAGGGCATTGGCATTAGCGAGATCGGTAGAATGGAAGCTGGTCGTGCTGGTGAAGCTGGTAGGGTACAGAACGCTAGAGCGTCTGAACTTGCACGTACCCAAGGCATTAGTCTTGACGAAGCGGCTAGGGTCCAGAGGTCAGAGGCGGCTGAACTTGCCAGAACTCAAGGGATTAGCTTGGACGAGGCAGCTAGAATACAGTCTTCAGAAGCTTCTGAAAGAGCGCGTGTGCAAGGCATTGATGTTGCAGAAGATGCAAGGGTTCAAAATGCACGGGCAGCAGAGCTTGCTCGCACACAGGGTATTAGCTTGGATGAGGCTGCAAGGGTTCAAGCGTCTGAAGCTGCGGAGCTTGCTCGCGTTCAGGGCATAAGCCTTGACGAGGCTGCTAGAATACAGGCAGCAGAGGCCTCTGAGAGAGCGCGGGTGCAGTCTGCTAGAGAAGCGTCAAGACAGTTTGGTGCAGGTCAGGGGCTGGCTGCGTATCAGGCTGCTCTGGGGGCTGGTAGAGGGCTTGTAGACTACGGTGAGAGAGCAAGGGCAGCAGACATACAGGGTGCCAAGCTACTTGAGACTGTTGGTCGTGACATTAGGGGCGAAGATCAGGCAAGACTTGACCTTGCGTATCAGGATTTCTTGCGTCAGCAAGACTACCCAATGCGCCAATATGAAAGGTTTGCTGGTTTACTTAGTGGTGTGCCTGTACAACCTGATATCAGCACAGCTACCTATCAAGCATATAATCCAATACAGCAAGCCTTGGGGGCAGGTATATCTGGATTGGGCCTGTATAAAGGATTAACAGGATGAACATCTTAGAGCAAACTGAAGCCCTAAAAGACCTACCTGATCAGGCTCTAGTAAAAGAAATGCAAATGCCCACAGGGATGGCACCCCCTGTGTTTATCACTGCTGAATTAAAGCGGCGTCAGCGTATGCGCAATGAGTACAAGCGCAGAGAGGCACAAGATATGCCCACTGTAGCTGAAGAGGTGGTGATGGCTGCGGGTATGCCGCAAGGTGGTATTGCTGATGCTGCCAGAGCTATGGCTCCAAAAAGTTCTATTGCACAAAACACTGGCATGAATGAGATGATGCCAGCGGCAGCGACACGGGCACCACAGCGTATGGCTGAGGGTGGTATCGTGCGTATGGCTAAGGGCGGCAAGACCCAAGTAGTGTATAATGGAGTGGGTTACTTTGTATATGCTGATGGTGATGTACAGGATGCTGCTGGTCGGGCTGTTAATCCTGAACTAGCAGACAAGATAAAGTCTTCTGCTGGAGTCGGGGCTGAGGCGTTTGGGTCACAGCCTAGATATGACGCAGACCAGTTACCTTTTAAAGACGATGGCCTTACCTATGGTGCTACGGTTCTGTCGGCTGCTGATGCGGGAGTAGACCCTTTTGGTGTGCCTCAAATGATGACATCAGAGGATAGAGATTCATCAAGAATGAGAGAGGCCCCAGCGGGAGATACCAGTCCCAGCATAACAAATGTAAGCCCAAGTCTGGAAGATGTAATGGGTCGTGAACTTGGCCCACCAATGCCAGAGCAGTTTAGCTCTATGGATATGGTTCCATCTTTTGATGTTGGACAGTTAAGAACTCTTGCAGATCCAGAGGCAATGCCTGCATCTGAGCAACTACCTACAAGGCCTAGATCTTTAGAGCCAATATATAGTGAGACTGCCTATCCTGAGTTCAGTGAATCGACTTATGAACAGGGATTAGAATCCACACCAGACACTGGAGAAATGCAACGCCCTGCCTTACCTACTATTGGTAGTGATCCAAGGATATCTGGCAACACTGAAGTGGGAATATTGCCAAGGGGTCTGCAAGACTTGAGATCTCCTCAAGTTGATCTTGATCTGGTTGGTGGGCAAAATACCCGTGACGAAGCATTGAGAGCTTTAGACGACCGATACGCCGCAGCCATAGCCAAAGCGGGGAGTTATGATGACCTAAGCCCCAAAGAGCGGCTGGGGTTTGCCGCAGAACGGTCAATGATATCTCCCGATAGGGTGCTTGTAAAAGATAATGAATCTCCAGAAATTGTTTCTCGCGTTACAGAAAGTCTTTTACCACCCACCGCTACATTTGGTGGAGATTTCTTAGGGGAATCACAAGCAAGAGCAAATGCCGCAAAGTTAAAAGAACTTAGAAAGACCCAGCCTAATGTAGACGTTGGCACTGACCCAGTATTTGGCGACACTATGGGGCTACAAGAAGTCTTGGCAGGGGATTTTGATCCTGTGCCTGCTCCATCTAATGCAAAGCGTGACTTTGACGTTATGGTGCCTACTATTGACCGTGACAGCAGTATTGACCAGCAATTGCTATCGAAAGCATTAGAAGCAAAGTCTCTGCCGATCACTCCAACAGAGGATTTCCGCAGAGAGTTCGCAGATTACGGCGATGACATTTCTCCGTTTGATCCTGCTGATATCGCTGACACAACGGTAAGTAGGGGCGCTAGACGAAAAAATACTGGTGATGCTGTAAATCCTTTTGAAGGCTTGTTTACTAAAACAACATCAACAGGGAACAGAAGGCGTGGAGAAGTTGAAGAGGCACCAGTAAGCCTTACACCAACAGGTTTTTCTCCAGACCCAGAAGCATTACCCCTTGATGGCTCTGTAGTCGATATGGAAGCGACAGCACTTCCACCCACTTTAGGCGGTGGTGACCCCGCAATAGAGCGAGGTATTGCATCAGCATTAGCGCAGGATGTTCCTGCGAAAAATGTTGTCACTGCTCCTACAATAGATGATGGCGACGACAAGAAACCAACAACTCCAACAACCCCATCTGTCACAGGCACTGGCTCATCGCCACTCAGGGATCGCATCTCCCGCATGCTAGATGAGCGTGAGGCGAACAAGGAATCAGATAAGTGGATGGCCTTGGCGCAGACAGGCTTGGCACTGATGGCATCCAAGAACCCAACGATAGGTGGGGCACTTGGTGAGGCTGGTCTTGTTGGTGTGGGCGCAATGCAAAAAGCTAAGAGTAGCTATGACAAAGATATCTTGTCTCTCTTGGGGTTGCAGGAGAAAATGCGTACTGCCGATCTAAACTATGCAGCCAAGGTTGCGAAAGCTAATGCAAAAGATTTACCAAAACCAAGAACGCCTGCTGAAGTAAACGCTTACTTAGATTATTATCAAGGAGAAGCCAGAAGGCTTGGGACTGTAATAGAAGTAGATGAGTTGGGCGTTGAGAAAAAAACATATGACCCAACTAAAGTTCCTAAATCTATAAGAGATGAAATCTTTAGACTTGAAGAGCAATATCGTACAATGTTCCCAAGTGGTGCAACAAATCTATCAGACTAGGAGTTTCCCTTGGGTATTATTCAAGTCGCTGGACCTCAAACGGGTAAGAATTATTCCATAAATATATCTGGTGATCAGCCTACAGAGACTGAACAGCAAAGAATAGATCAGTTTGTTGCCCAGAAAGAGCAAGCCTACGCGGATTTTTTATCTCGCTATGAAGCGCCTGTTATTGAAGAGGCAGAGGAAGAAGTTGAAGACCCCAAGGGTGGGTTTGTAAATGCTATGGGAGTTGGCCTCGACGCCCTGCAAGTTGCATATGGAAACACGCTCGAAAGAATAGGTGCCAACACAGGTATAGCTGGCCTACAGGATTACGGCACTAGCGTAATAGAGGCCAATGAACAGCAGATAGCAGAGAAATCAGAGGGGCTGACGCGCCGTGAAGACATCGAAACCTTTGGCGATGCAGCGTCTTTCTTCTTTGAAACTCTAGGCCAACAAGTTCCACAACTTGGTGTAAGTTTAGGTGGCGCAGGAGCGGGAGCCTTGGCTGCGGCCCCTATCCCGATCCCCGGTGCTAGAGTTGTAGGTGGTTTGATTGGTGGTATAGCTGCAAACTATCCTTACTTCTTTGGTGATAACATTGCCGCGCAGAAGGATGCGATTGATCGTGGTCTGCGGGTAGAGATAGACGATAGTGCAGCGGCCCTTGCTGCTATCCCTCAGGCTGCTCTTGACAGTATTGTTGACAGGCTTCTAGTAGGCAAGATTTTAAACCCATCTGTGATTAGAACGGGTGGCATCTTTACCAGAGCGGGCAAAGGTGTTGCGGCTGGTACGGTGGCTGAGGTTCCCACTGAGATAGGGCAAGAGGTAATCAATAGGTATCAAGCTGGTCTACCTATTGACGACGAAGAGGCATTTAAAGTTTACGAAGATGTCGCTATCGCTGCTGGTATCACAGGTGGTACTGTCAGAGGTGTTACTAATGTTGTTGGTGGGGATTACAGAAAAGAAAAAACGCGTAAGGACGAAGCTGAAAAGCTAAAGCAGTTGGCTGATGATCAGGCTGAAGAAAATGCTAGGACTATTGCCAACGTAGATCGTATCAAAGATGCACAGCAAAAAGAGACTGATGAAAGTCTGATAGAGGGGAGAGATACATCTCCTATTCCAGCAGAGAGATCCTTAGCGGTACAGCCAGAAGAGACCAGCAGGCTTGAGCCACAAGAAGAGATCTCTCTTCTAGGTCAGGCGGCTAGAGAAGCCACGCTACCATATGTGCCAGTACCATTGTCGGCACTGCCAAATCAGGAAAGATCTGCAATCAGAAAAAGCAGACTTATTCAGGCTACTCAAGGCATTGACCCTTCCAAGATGTCTCAGGCTGAATACAGAGAGGCAATGAGTCAAGCTCAAGCTTCAGCAGGAATTTCAGAGGATGCTTCTGTTACTGAGATACGCCGTGTTATAGGTGAAGAGGCTGCTATCAGGGAGTCAGCAAAGCAGAAGCCAGTCACTGGTGGAGACTCAAGGTTTCAACCCATTGACAGTGAATTGTTTACGCAAGAGCAATATGACGCTGCTGTCAATAATGTTAAATCTAAAAAAAGATATACTCAGCCTATTGCAGAGGCAGGCATTCGTGCAAAGACTGGTCAAAAATCTGTACCTAGAAGACAAGTTCAAGCCATTAGGGATGAAATGGTGCGCCGTGGAATATTGCGTAGAGTTGAAACGCGAATTGGCTATGAGGTTGAGCCTGATATCATATCATCCAATGATAGATTAGCCTCATACACAAAGGCTCTATCTGACGTAAATGAAGAAATAGAAAATCTTAAAAAGGAAAGAACGGGGGCACTTGAGAAAGCCAGACGCATTGAGCAAGATCCTGCCCTTGACTTAACCCCTCGCCAGAGGGCGCAGCAATCGCGTGACTTGAAGCTGGAAGCAGATAACTTTGAGGCCCAGATTGCACAGGCAGAGCAGAATAAAACTGAGATAGATAACAGAAGAAAGCAGGGGCCGACCGCATCTGTACTGCCCACGACTGAGACACCCAAGATCATTATGGGCACTGATCGTCTTGATCCTAATGCTTCATCATCTGAGCGCATTGATGCGCTGAGAACAAGTATCGCT
>Ga0181414_1000511_pt1 | contig 11832 bp, 10 predicted proteins | sample 37SPOviralmetaG_FD_130139 | JGI IMG/M metagenome (GOLD analysis project Ga0181414, IMG submission 130139) | Marine viral communities from the oligotrophic San Pedro Time Series (SPOT) site, San Pedro Channel, CA, USA - 37 SPOT_SRF_2012-11-28 | ecosystem: Environmental > Aquatic > Marine > Strait... | reverse complement strand
TTTATAAACCTTTTAAAAATACAACATCATCTAAAAATAAATACTGGGTCTTTGTGAAAGCACCGACTAAAAAAGGTTATAAAAGAATAGGATTTGGATTAAAAGGGATGAAAGACTTCTCGCAACATGGTGATTTAAAAAGGAGAAAATCTTATTTAGCAAGAGCGAAGGGTATTCGTAATAAACAGGGACAACTCACATATAAAGATAAGAATACTGCTAATTACTGGGCGGTGAAACTATGGGGTAATCCCTCTCCATCTTGGACTAAATGATATAAAGGTTTCAGGATAATATTATATAGATATTATGGAGCAATTTACACCTATCACTAATTATGAAACATATGCGATAAATAAAAAAGGAGAAGTAAAAGATTTAAGAAGTGGTCTATTAATAGCACAACATAGGTCTCCAGAAGGATATAGAAGATGTAATATTAGAAACCCTGATGGATATAACTGTTTTTTTGTTCATAGATTAGTTGCTATTCAGTTTATTCCAAATGATGAGGGTTTTAATGAAGTAGATCATATTGATAGAAATAAAGACAATAATAATGTTAATAATTTAAGATGGGCGAATGATATCATACAGAGTAATAATAGGGGTAATTGGGGTAAATATCCTAAATATATTACATATGAAAAAGTAGGTAAAAAATCATATGCTTCGTGGAGGTTTAGTATAAGAAGTAAGTTATATGGTAATCATAGCAAAAGATTTCGTAGTGATAAACATACAATAGAAGATGCTATAAAATATAAAGAAGAGTATCTTTCTCAATTTAATCTCAAATAATAACTAGGGGAAATAATTAAGTTTTTTTATTTTATTTTTTTTGTTTGTCATTTATATAAAAATGTCGTTCTGGACTGCCGATGATAAGATCCCTGTAAAACAGACCAAAGTTAGTGTCCCAGCAGAGAATGGATTAGATTATCTATCCAAACAAACAGTTCATTTTCATATACCGCCTAACGTTAATTTTATCCAACCTAAAGAAACATACCTACGCTTTGATGTAAAAATTAAAGATGATCGTCTAGGTCACCAAGGTAAGTTTATGCTTGATAAGATGGGTGGATCTTGTGTCATTCGTGATATCCGTGTATTTTCGGGTGGAGCAGGTGGTGTCTTACTGGAAGAAATACAAAATTACAATACTCTTACAGCATTAAGATATTCATACGAACAAAATGATAGTCTTCGTAATAAGCGTCAATTAACCGAAGGAGGTAATCAACACAACCCCAAGTCCCGTGGGACATTAAGTGGTAATGAAAGTGAAACTAATAATCTTACTGAAAACGCTTATTTTAACTGTTTCCCTGATGATGCTAATGCCGGTGATACTCTTTCTACCGCACACGAATCAAAGAAAGTCAAGTGCTTACTCCCGATACATACAGGTATTTTCCAAAATGATAAAGTATTCCCTGTAATGCTTACTGATGGTCTTCGTGTAGAGATTTTACTAGAAGATGCCCCTCGTTGTATTGTTCCGTTGTCACAAGTATCGGATAATCAACAGTTAAATGAAAAGGTTATCTTCCATAGTTTAAGTGGTGATGATGATTTCACTACTCCATGGGACGCACCCGGTGGAGCAGTAGATACGATCTATGTAAAACGTGATAATCAACAAGGTTCTAGTGAAACTTTCCCCTTCGCTGTGGGTGAAGCATTTGACCTCGTAGATATGACTAACGACCAATCTAGGGGTGAAGCAGGGACTACTAACGGTAATGCTGTCATATTAGGTGTAGATGGTGATATGATTATAAATTCTATTAAACACTTCCCTTACAATAATGGAGCAGCAGGCACCGATGAAGGTGGTGAGTTCGGTATTACTAAAATTACATTAGAAACTGCTGTAACAAGAACAGCAGCAACCTACAATAATCGTATCGTAGGAGGGGCAACAGAAGCGAAATCTTGCTGGGTTATGGTATCTCGCTCCCTAGATAAATCTACTGACGCACAAGTAAGAACTCTTGATTATGAATTAAGTGATGTAGAATTGATCGTCCAACAGGTAGAGATGCCCCAAGGATACACTCAAAAACTAATGGGTATGATGAAACAAGGTGGAGCATTAAATTATGACTTCTTATCCTACAGAAATTACAAGTATTCAGCATTAGCAAATGATAGACAAGTTAATATGCGACTACCTCTTGTAGAAAGTAGGGCGAAAGCAATCCTATCAGTCCCTACTGATGCTACATCACTCTCTGATAGGGCATTAGTTAAGGGGACACCATCTCAACCTGACTCTACATCGGTAGCACATACAGGCACTAATTATCCTGATTTTACTGATGCTGTATCATTAACGTATGGATACAATTACAACTGTGATAAGATATATCTAGATGGGACTGATAAGGCAAGTGGAGATACAGATGTTGCTGAAATTAGATATGTCCCACACTTCTCACAAAGAACTGGATTAGTTGGTATTGGTGATAATCTCACTAATTATCAGTTGTTTTATGACGGCAAACTCAATCCTTCTCGTAAGGTTGATTGTGAAGGAGTTGCTTCGGGTCGCACTCTATCCCAGCAGTGGGCGATTGAGAGTGAGAAAGCACTCGCTATGGCGGGTATAAGACCTCTTTCTTTCAGACATCTACACGAAAACTGGTTTATTGGTAGAGCATTATCTCTCCAAGATGGTGTATATGATACTCGTGGTAAAGATTTTAACCTGCAACTCGCCTATGAAGGTGAAAGTAATGCTGACCCTCGCCTAACCAAAGCACCTACTCGTAATAAGTTATGGTGTAACTATGTTGCTCATTTGAGACGTATGGTCGTTAAGGGCAACAACATATCCCTAGAAGTCTAAAAAAAGATATCTTTTATTAACCTTTTTTAACAATTTTTTTATATTGTGTTTATTTATAAAATGAGTAGCAATCATAACATAGAGATCACCCCCAGTAATGTCCTCTCTGATGGTAAGATATCATTTAAGAATGGTAATCCAGTCATATCGTTTATTATAGGAGAACAAGATAGACTTTTGATTAGTCGTTCTGTTCGCCTATGTGGTAAATTTCGTTGTAAGTTAAATGAAGATAATGCTGCTAGTGATATCCCAAGAGCAAATGATGAACTCCAAGCATCAGGTAAATTAGGTGTGTATGGAGCAATAGACCAACTAGTTATTAAATCTCAACAGACACATCAGGTTATAGAGCATATTAAATACTATAATCGTATGATGGCGTCCTACTTACCGCAGATCACCTCAAAATGTGATGCTACATCTCATCTAACTCAATCATCACTTATTATGCCGAATCACTTACTTTACAAGCAATCGGTTATTGATAATCCAGCACAGACTGTATCACCTAACTCTTTCTGTATTCCTCTATCAAGTGGTTTATTTTCAGGCACAGCAGACATTCCTCTCTCTTCTACATGGGGTCTCAAAGGTCTATTAATAGAAATTCATCTTGCTCCTGATACTAACTTCCTCTACTCGGGAGTCCAACAGGGACCAGCAGAAGCAACTAACCCTGATGGTGATACAACAGGTCTTACTGATAGTTTCTATGAGTTAAGTGATGTAAAACTAGTAGCAGAAACAATTGACCCAACTCCTCAACAACTCCAATCATATCCTCCATCGGGAGGCACTTTTGAGTATAACTCCATCTCTACTTACTTCACCTCTGTAAATAGCACGAATGCGATTATTAACTTTAATCTAGGTCTCAAACGTGTAATGGGAGCATTTATGAACTTTATTCCATCATCTCGTATCAACTCCTACTCTCATAATGGTTTAGCAACTGTTCCTCTATTTAACTCATCTAATAATACTGATGCTCCCATAGAAAAACTAACTTTCTTACGTGGTGGTAGTAAGTTCCCATTAGACTATGATATTGATTATCTAGGTATTGATGGATTAGAATACAAAGAAGTAGATAGTCAAGTTGTTCGTCATTTTATTAATAGTGTAAGTGCTTTCCCTGATAATGACCGCCTACAAACCTCATCTGTAAATACATTTGAGAGAAACAATAGAACCTCTGGTAAGAAGTCAGCATTTAGTGATGTCCTTACTCTTGATGGTGGTAATAACTTCGGTGTAGGTATTGCCTATGATACGATTAGTGATGCCGGTGTTGATTTCTCTACACAAGCATTCGGCGTCCAGATGACTACGGGACTTACAAGTGATACTCCTCACGCTGTATATCTATTCGCAAAGTCTAAACAGACTATCGCATACTCTGGTGCTGGATTACAAGTCTTGATGTAAGTATTGATTTATCAATCAACCCCTAGGGTAAGTATTGATTAGTCTAAAAAAAGATATCTTTTTATTACCTTTTATAAATGAACTGTTTAGAATTATTTAGTGGGACACATAGTTTCGGTAAATGTTGTGATTCCCTAGGTTATGATGTAGTTTCATTAGATATTGATGGTAGAGCAACTATTAATAAAGATATCTTATTATGGGATTATAAAGTATATCCAAAAGACCATTTTGATATTATATGGGCGAGTCCTCCGTGTGATAGATATAGTCATTTAAACTACTCGTGGATAGGTAGAAAACCAAAGAGATTACATGGTGAAGTCTTAACACACGAAATATTAAACAAAGAAATAGAAGAATGTGATAAGTTAGTCATAAAAACATTAGAGATTATTAATTATTTTAAACCCGAAGTATGGTTTATAGAGAATCCTAATACATCAAGATTAAAAGACAGACCTTGTATGAGAGGATTAAATTATTATATCGTTGATTATTGTAGATATGCTGATTATGGATACAAAAAAAGAACTCGTATATGGACTAACAGAAAGAATTTTAAACCGTTATTATGTAAAAAAGAATGCGGTCAAGTATTAGAGAATGGTAGTCATATAACTGATGTTTGTTGGTTAAGTGGTTCTTATAAAAATAAAAAACAAAGATTAGATTTAAGACATAGAGTTCCTCCTAATTTAATTTATAGTTTGTTATTAGACTAAATATATCTCACTAAAACTAATAATTTTTTGTTATATTTTTTTATTAATACTCATTATAAAATGGATATGTCTGCTATGCCCGACCAAGTAAGTGATGTAGTTAAAACTGCTCCATCTGTATCTCCAAGTCAGATACCTGACCTCCTTAAAATAGGTAGTATTCCTACAAATGTCCAGATGTCAGTAGATACTGATGTATTAGATAGTGTAGTTCATAATGCGACTTACATACGTTTCGTATTACAAAACAAAGGTATCTTACACTCTCACTCAAAGATACAGTTAGGATTTAAAGACCCTACAAAAGCAGTGTATTTACCTCCTAATATTGGTATTGCTTCTGTAATCCAGCGAGCAACTCTTCGTGTAGGTAATCAAACATTAAGTGAAGTAGATGACTTTTCTCACTTTCAGGCATATAAATCACAGTTTATGAGTAGTGAAGCATTACGTGAGCGTCTTCCTTATCTAACAGGTCAGTTAGGATCAAAGAAAGTTGTTCTTAATTTAGAAGGTGATGCTTTTTCTAGTGCTGAACCACCTACTGCTCTTGGTGATGATGATAAGGGTGGAGGGACTTCTAGCGACCAATCCCGAGGTCTTGCTTGGGATACTGGTAGAAACTTCTTTGCGAAACCAGGTGCTTACACATCAGACGACGAACAAGATATGCCTCCTATGATGGGTCTCTATGTTGATGATGCTACATGGACGACTCGCCCTACATGGCAGATCGCTCTATCTGATTTGTTCCCCTTCCTCAAGACTAATCAACTTCCTCTATATATGATGAAGGAGCAGATACAACTAGAATTACAACTTCACCCCGAAGCATTCACAGGACTTCGTGCGTGGGCAGGTAAAGGTGTTACTCTCGCAGGTGCTGATAAGATAGAATTAGACTCTACACAGACTAAAATGTTCGCAGATTATCAATACTACCCACAAGAGATGATGATTGCTTACGCCCAAGCAAATCAGAACTTACAGTTCTCGTATGTAGATTACAGACTATCTAAATTATCGTTTGATGAAGCAAACACCTCTCAACAGATTAGAAATCTAGGTGGAGCGGGACGTATCATTACCAAGGTCTTTTGGGGTTTCAGTGATGAAGATGCTACGGCAAATACATCTCCTCTAATGAAATATGTAGCGACTGCTCCTAAACGCTCTACTGGTATTGAGACTAGTCCTCCAATCACTCCAAGTGGTGTCACTAGATTATATCAAAATGATACAGCGACCTATAATGTTAAATACAATAATCAGTTCTTATTCCCTATTGATGTAGATAATAATGCTCGTCATTTCCATAATTTAGTTCAGGCAGAAGGTCTAACTCCTTACTCTACTCGTGAAGAGTTCTCACGTGAAGGTGTATCTCTTACTACAAAAAGATTAGAAGGATATGATTATCAGTCTTTCCTAGGTGGGAGTGCTTTCTGGTGTGCTATGCGACTTAATAAGGGTGAGCGTGTTAATAGTCGTGGTGTAGAACTCTACTTCACTCTAAATGCTCTACCAACCAAGACTAATAACTATGTCCTACGTGCCTATTTAGAGACTATTAAATTCACTACTCTCAAAGGAGGTTTCGTTCAGTCATTCCTAGCATAAGTGAAACAATCAGGTGATAAGTTAATCTTTTAAATTTATAATGTTTTTCATAGTATATGTCATACGCAGACACAATACTCATAGACGCAAGTAGGCAACAAAGTGAAGAGTTTAAGGGTGGTAACAAGTCGTCTAATAAAAGTGACTACACAAATAAAACAGGAGTCGGTATTACCTTAAATCAAGGAGATAAAGTATCTATTCATAGTGGATACATTAGTAGAAGAGGGTGTGGAGCAGATACAATAGAACTCACAGGTAGAAAAACAGGGAGAACTATTGATTTAACCGCATCTACTGAAAAACAATATCAGAAACAAATCAATCCTCAAGATTACTTTGGTCTTAATATACCTGCTGAAAACTACGGACAAGTAGCAGAAGTATATGGTTGTGAAGTAGTAGAGAGAGAAACATCTACTTATGATGTATCTGATAATGAAGCATATTTTAATATATCTTATTATAAGACAACAAATGGTGAAGGATACTTTCATCTACCTAGACGATTTGATGCTCTCAAACAACAATTTTACGATGACACAACTAGGGGACCCATAACTCAACATCGTTGGACAGGATTGTTTCACCCCTCCTTTAATGTATTAGCAGCAGATAATCATTACGCCGAGAGTTGGATAGGAGCAGGGGATATTGTAAGACCTCCTTTTGATTGCTTCGCTCACGGTCAGAACACAGGGGCGAACGCACAAGCAGGATTTAATATAAGGACAGCAGATAAAACAAATGTATTTAAGTATGCTTACTCTAACAATTTTAGAAGATGTCTTGCGGATACCTATTTTTATCAAGAAGCACAAAGACCAGGTTTTACTAGTCAGGCGGGCGGAGCGACAGGGATAGGTTTTAGTAATACAGGAACAGGACACGGAGCAAATTATACAAGTGTCTTTTGGAAAAAGAAAAATGATAACTCACGATATACTTTATATCAAAAGGATATATCTTATCATACACAGAGATTACCTCGTAAATGGTTTGTCCCTAATGTAAGAGCAACTCTTTATAATGAAGATACAGGTGATGAAACTAGAAATAATACACCTAGTCGTGATGATTATGCCTCTGTTGATGACGCTCAAATATGGTTAGAAAGAAGAGACCCTGCAATGAGTGAATATGTTAAGTATGAAGAAACAAAAAAGATAGGAGTAGAACCAGGTAACTATTCACCAGGTGATTTAGCAAGTGAATTTACAGACCAATTAAATTTAACACAAGAACCCAAATATATTGTAGGAAGTGTTGCTACTGATGACTATCCAACTGCTGTTGATCCTACACCCTCACATCAAGACGTAGAACCATTAGATAAGTTTGCTGATAATTCTAGTATGTTTATTGCGAAACAAGTTATAGTCTCAACAACAACAGAAGGTGAAACCTATAAAAAGTTTCATACAGCAACATCAGTATCTGTTGAGAAGAAAGCATACGTAGATTTCATAGAAGGGAACTCATTAGATCCTGATGATGATAGTTATCATAGAGGAGACGAACAAACTGCTATTAATTATTTAAGTGGTTTTAAGTCAATAGGAATTAAACGACCTGAACTCTTTGAGGCAGGGAGAAAAATTATGAAAGAGATGGGATACAGATATATAGGATATAATAATGGAAATACATTATCATTAGGGGATTATAACAATCTCACTCCTTTTGATTGGACAGAGCAAAAACCCCCTACAACTGATACAGATACAGCAGGAACCTTACATGGTGGAGATATATATCAAGATACAGAAGCGAATAGAATATCAGGAGTTGTAGGTAAAGAGTCAGGTTGGAGTTTTAAACAAATGATTAATCCTTATATTGTAAATGAAATAGAATATGCTGATAATGAAGGTGAAATAGTTACATCGTGGAATTGGACTACTGAAAATCTAAATAAGTTAAGAGACTTCTTTATCATACAAGGTAAATATCCTGAACTCTTTGAGGGTATATTATTAGAGGACTCACCAACAGTTAATGAAGCAACCTATGAGACAGGTATAACAAACAAGAATGCTAGATTTTTACATATAAACGCTAGGGATTCGTTCTGGACAGGAGTAGATCACTGGAAGAATAAATTAGGAACAGATTTTTACTCGTATGATGATATCACCGTATATGATGAAGGACAAAGTGATGCTATTGGAATAGGGTTACCTGATACAAATCCTAAAAGCGGTCAATTAACATGGGGAAGTGATGCTCTATTCTTTTATTATGATGAAAGTAGAAAAGATATAGCAGGAGGAGGTAATACAGATAAAGATTTATATTATGGTTTATTTGTGAAGCGTCAAGGAACTAATCCTCATACAGGAAATATAGAGGACTTCATAACAATTACAACTGAAAAGTTAGGTGGTATCCCTGAATACTACTTTGATAGGACAACTGATGGAACAGATATCGCCTCACATATATCTAAAAACAAAAACAGAACAATAGGGTTTGACTGTCACTTTTGTGCTTATGGGACATCGTGTATATCATTATATGCCGGTTATTTATCAGGACAAATTAAAGATTTATATCCTACGGGAGGACAATTAACACATATGCCAGTAGCAATAGGTGACACTAATAAAATTGCCTCTACTACTTATCCTTTTGCTGTCTCTACGAATGATGTTTCAGGTAACATTACACAAGATGTAATTGGTGGTGATGTTTGGACGCATACAACAAGACCTATACATCAGTTTATCAAGTATCGGTATGTAGGAGCAGAAAATCCAGCAATAGTCTTTGATGAGAGTGAAAGTAAGTTTTCATTTCAGAAACTCCATACACCCGAAAGAGTAGGTAATATTAATAACGCAGGACAAAGTGACGATAACCCTATTGTAGCAGATACTAATTCAGAGGTATATTTTGTGAATAAACGATTACTACTTCGTGAATATTGTCCTGATATGTATCCTTACAGTAGATTAAATAAGAGTGTTGTCCCAGACCAAAATAAACAACTCACAACCTATACATCATACTTTAATAACAATATAACTCCTTACTCTATTATGGACGCTGATTGTGGTATATTCATAGAAGACTTCGGGTATGAGTTTTTAAGTGATAAAGATTGGGACAACTCTCTATGGGGTATGTTAGGATTTACTAGAAATCAGTTTTACTCATCTAATCAAGCATTATCAAGACAAACTAGAATTAATAATACAATCACAACGGATAATATAGGCAAACCTACGACTAATGCGAATGTAGAACCTGCTGACTTACAGCAATTAATCACTAATACATTTGGAGCAGAGTTAAGAACACAACAATTACCCTTACCTATGAATAGTATTGATTATAGTAGCACAGGCAAAGCACAAGAGTCATTTCACAATATAGACTTTCCAGGGGCAACCATAGAACAAAAGTCATCACAGATAAACGCTAGTAAATTACCTATTAAAACAAAGAAACCTTACTTACTCATAAAAAGTGATATCATTAATGATACAAAGTATCTAGGTTCTACCGATTCAGGTGTATCTCTCCCCATAATTGGAGTTATTGATAAAAATGGGGCATCAACAGACTTCTTTTTTGGTTCAGGTCAAACACAATTTACTATCACACAACAAAAGACTATATCATCTATAAGAACACAAATATTAAATCCTAATGGGTCATTAGCAGAGTTAGATGATGATACATCAATTATATATCAGATTGAGAAACAAAATACAGGTCAGTTAGGAGTAGCGGAGCAGATATTACAAGCACAGCAACAACAAGCAAAAAAAAGTAAAAAGTAAAAAAAAAGATATCTTTTTTTTTGTAGTATAAAGTATAAAATATGCCAGGTCATTACGGAGGAAAGAGTGGAATGAAGAAGAAAGCAGGAGGTAAGAAAGCAGGAGGTAAGCAACCTGCAAAAGGTAGTAAAGAGATGAAAGAGAAGATGGCGAAACTACGTGCTATGCGAGGTAAAAAGTAAGTCATAATTAAAATAATTTGATTACGGTAATAGAGAAATTTTAAAATATAAAATAAGATATAATGGCGTCCTTTCATACAAAGACATTTACAAAACACGATAATTATATGACCCCTAAATATGCGTGGGAGAATATACAACAGTATATTCCTAAAGACAAAGTAATATGGGAATCATTTGCCGGTAATGGAAACTCATCTATATATTTAAAAGAACTAGGTTTTAATGTTATTTGTAAAGAAGAAGATTTCTTTACAAGTAATTATGGTGATATTATTGTTAGTAATCCACCATTCAGTCTAAAAAAAGAAGTCTTTACAAGGTTAAAAGAGTTAGATAAACCCTTTATGATGATATGTCCTTGTAGTATGATTACAACACAATATATCCGTAAATTATTTAGTGATACTGATACTCCCTTACAAATCATTATCCCTAGAAAAAGAATACAATTTATCAAAACTGATGATGATGGGAATATATTACCACAAGAGAATAAATGTAATTTTGACTGCTTCTACTTTTGTTATAAAATGGGTTTGCCGAGAGATATAATTTGGTTACAGTAAAAAAAAAGATATCATTTTATTTGTTGTATAAAGTATAAATGGAACCTGAACCTGAACCTGAACCTGAACCAGAAGTAGTTGTCACAAAAGAACCATCTGGAACTAAACTCGCTTGGATACGTATGAACCAACAAAAAAAAGATAGAGGAAGCAAATATGTTTCATCTAAATTTAAATAAGTAATCATAATAAATGGTTATGACTAATAAGGAAAAGTATAATAAAAAGTATGGATTCGCAAAGGGGACATCACATAGTTTAAGTGATATAGCAAAAAAAACAGGTATATCAAAGAGTATATTACAAGAAGTCTATAATAGAGGGACAGGCGCTCATAAGAATAATAGGGCATCTGTAAGGAATGTGAAAGGGGTCAAGGGTGGTGCTGGTAAAAAGATGAGTAAGGAGCAGTGGTCTTATGGAAGAGTATTCAGTTTTGTTATGAAACAACCAGGCACATGGGGTAAAGCAGATAAGGATCTTGCTGATAAGGTAAGAGCATCTAAAAAGAAATCTAATAAGAAGTAAATGGATAAACAACACGATATAAGACAAATTACACAAGTAAGGGAAATAAGACATCTTTTAATTAAACACCCTGACCTATTATCTATGTTTGAGATATTATTAATAATAGTCAATAACAGACTAAATGATGAA
>Ga0181414_1000510_pt1 | contig 11833 bp, 13 predicted proteins | sample 37SPOviralmetaG_FD_130139 | JGI IMG/M metagenome (GOLD analysis project Ga0181414, IMG submission 130139) | Marine viral communities from the oligotrophic San Pedro Time Series (SPOT) site, San Pedro Channel, CA, USA - 37 SPOT_SRF_2012-11-28 | ecosystem: Environmental > Aquatic > Marine > Strait... | reverse complement strand
TTTCTAGTTCCAGTTGTGTTTAAATTTAATGAAACCTGACCAACAGCAGTATTATCACTTGCTGTCGTATTAAATTTCAAAGCTTCGTATCCAATAGCTACATTCCCACTTCCTGTAGAGTTTAACGACAAAGAAAGATATCCTAGAGCATTATTTTGATTTCCTGTAGTATTTGCATCTAAAGCTAAAGCACCTACGGCTGTATTTTGCGTTCCAGTTGTGTTTGCTACTAATGCTTCATTTCCTACCGCTGTGTTATAACTAGCAGTTGTATTAACAGCTAACGCACCATATCCAACACCAACATTTCTACCTCCAGTTGTGTTTACATTTAAAGCAGAAAAACCTAAGGCAGTATTTCTAATACCAGTTGTGTTAGCTCCTAAAGCACTATAACCAACTGCTGCGTGATCTCCACCTTCTGTATTAGCATCTAAGGCTAAAGCACCTACGGCTACGTTTCTAGCTCCAGTTGTGTTTGCTGCTAACGAAGTAAAACCAACCGCAGTATTACTAGAACCAGTTGTGTTAACTAATAAAGTGTTTGTTCCTATGGCAGTATTATTATCTGCTGTAGTATTTGAAAATAAAGATGAAAGACCTAAAGCTATATTTGATGCACCACTAGTGTTTGAAGTTAAAGCATTTTTACCGATAGCAGTATTACTTCCACCAGTAACAGAAGCATCTAAAGCACTTTCTCCAAGAACAGTGTTACCAGCAACAGAGTTTGCACCTTTACCTACAGTTATAGAATTTATTGTTGCATCAGCAGATGTTGTTAAACCACCTGTTAATGTTCTTAGATCAATCCAGCCATCATTCGCTGAATTTCTCATCTTTAATAAATTATTACTTGTATCAGCCCACAACATATAAGCAGCAGTCGTACTAGGAGCAGAACCAGAACTGTTATTTGTTAATATTGCCTGTAATACATTATTTAAATCCGTCCTGACGTTAGCTCCCGTGGAGTTATCTATTACATAATCATGTGTAGCCATTACTTAACCCACTTTTTCTTTTAAGTATATCTTAATAGACATTTTTTAACTACCTCGCCCGAAACCTGTAGCAGTATATTTAAATTCTCTATCTACAAAACTAGATCCATTCTTTACATCTATATTGAATCCACTTCCTGTAATTGATGACAGAGCAAAAAAGTCTCCTGATATTGCATTTTCAATTGTAATAGCAACAGAGGGCAGAACAGTGTTGTCTGCAACACCTGTTCCTGTAGATCCTGTAAAAAATGTATTAGTGAATGTTACTGATTTTTGCGAGGTTCCAGAAGAAATAATTCCACCACCTGTAGCCCCTGCATTTCCAAGACTTGTTTCTGTTCTACTTTCTAGTTCTGCCGTATAACCTAATTGATCAATTTCGATTGATTGAGCAGGGTCATCTGAATCCATTTCACATCTAAATTTAAAACCACGACCAACATAAGTTCCATTAACAAAAGGGTTAAATCTTGAAAAGTTGGCTCCATAAGTACAAGAAGTACCAGCAGATATTGTTGCACTTGTAGCAGAAGTAACTGTAAATGTACTAGTGCTAGGTACAGTAATTATTTCATAATTTCCATCTGTTGCAGATCCCGCAGTAAAATCAATTACTACAAAATCACCAACTGAATATCCATGAGAACTTTTTGTGATTGTAATAGTTGTTCCGCTTTGTCCATACGTTGCTGAAGTTGACAAGTCAGGATCAAGGTCAGTTGTGGCAACTAATAAAGAAGCCCCGACATCAAATGCCGTGGCACCATCAAAGTCTGACCAAGTATCAATGTTTGCTGATCTTTTATCAATCAAATCATTTGGGTAAAAACCTTGTGTTACAAAATGTCTGCGTAATCTTAAAGGCTGTTTACCACCTAAATCCAAAGTATTTGCAAATTCATAAGAGCCACCAGTAATATCAACAGCACCTAAAAAATCAAAATCAGCAATAGCATCAAAATCTGCAACACCATCTAATTCATCTAAAGAACCAAGAACAAGACCATTAACATCATCACTAAAAAAGCAATCAACTTTTGCACCAGCAAAAGGTGTTGCGTCAGTATCTTCTCTATCTTCTAAAACAGTTAATTTAGGAAAAGGGTCAGGACTGTTTACAATTACTGAAGTTTCACCAGAACTTAGTCTGCCACCATCATCACGAAATTTTAAAATATATTCACCAGTTACTATATTTGGAACTATTGATTCACTAACGTTGCCCGGCAAAGCTGAAATTACATCAACAGAGTTTGTAAAAGTTGCTGTTCCATCTGCAAGGTTTGAGGCTCTTACTACTACGTTTCCACCATGCACTACATCTACATCTGTAGCTTTATCAAAACGTAATCTTACAAATTGATCTGATATGGGTTCTATTCTTAAATTAGTAACGTCTTGTGGCACTGCTGTTTTACCAACAGCTTCAAAAGTTAAATCTGTTGACGTTGCAGAGAGTTGGCCTTGTACGTTATAACTAAATACTTGTATTTCATATGTTCCAAGTTGACTATTAAAAATAACAAAATCAGGTCTTGAAACTTTTTCAGTAGTAAAGTTACCATTTTCATATCTATAATTTATTTGATATTCAATAACACCAACTATTGGTTGCCAGCTTAAAAATATTTTTGATACTGCTTGGTTGTTAATAGGAACTATAGTTTCTTGTGCTGTAAGACCTACTGGTGGTTCTTTTAACTCATTTAAAATACTTACATTTCTTGCTGGCAATGCTGTGCCATCTTCTATAAAAGCATATTTACCTTCAACATAGGAAAGTGCTGTTATTGAATAATTAATACCATCTTGTTCTTCAACAGTAATAACTCTAAATTTTTGAGATTCTATAGTTACGTTTGAAATAATCCAAATTGTATTGACATTTGGTGTCTGTGAAAAAGCCTCTGATACAGTTATTGTTGCACCAGAAATACTGCTTATGTCTTTAATTTCGACAGAACCATCTGGTAAAACTAAACTTAACTTTGCATCACCAACAGGATTTCCAGAGGCATCTACAGCAAAGTCTGTAGCATTTGTATCATCAACAGTAACAACAGTTGTAGAAGTGACACCAGCAAGCCTTCCACCTCTTCTTACACCAGCACGAACAGGGTCATTTATATCTATTATTGCACCCGGTCTTACAACAGCACCAGCATCAATAGAAGTAGAAAAGCTTACTAATTCTGATTCGTTTTGTTCTGCAAATAATATAGCCCTACCTAATCTTGCAGCCTGACCCCTTGATGTACAACCAAAACCTTTTACTTGTTTTGTTATTATTCCAAACTTACTTTGTGCAGTACTGTCTTCAACAACTTCATAGTCTATTTCTTGGCTGTCCATATTAAAATATGAGACAGCTACAGCAGTATGTCTTTGTTTTAAACTACTTCCAGAATAATTAAAACCTTCAGAGGTGACATTACTTAAATTAAATAAATAACTGGCATCTTTAGGTGAATCTTGAGTGATGGTAATTGTTCCAGCAGACCATATGGGCATACATCTCATTACACCTGATAGCTCATTTATTAATTCAAAAGCTTCACTTGATGATTGGATATTTACATTACAACTAAATCTAGCTTCTGTGCTGCCAAAACCATCATCAACAAGAGTATTAGCATATTTACTGGCGGTAACAAAAGAGAACAAATCAAGGTTGCTATCTGTAACGTGATCTCCAAAACCATATCTTGTATCTGTTAATAAATCTAATAAAATCATTGCAGGGCAAGAAGTCCAAACTGCAGCACCCATTACTCCGTTAAATATATATCCATCAGGATAAACAATACGACCAGTTGCAGTATCTACAGTAGGTGTTCCAGAGCTTGAGGCACCAGCCCCCGGTATTCTTACTTTTATTCCTCTGATTCTAAATTTTCTTGAGGGTATTGAACTAAATTGTTGTGAATCTAGTCGTATTGCATTGTAGGCAGAGTTTGCATAAGTAGAAGCATCATCTATTATTTCAGAAAAACTTGTCCACTGAAAAGCATTTATGGTACTGCTACTTGTACTATCTGCTGTTATTCTTGTAACTCTTATATCAACAGGAAAGGCACCTGTAACTTCAACAGAAAAATCTTTTTGATATGCGTCAGCAGTTCTTCCTGTAACAGTATCAGTATGTATATCAGTAAAACCACCAGAATTATATTGAACAGAAATTTTAAAACTTACTGTATCACCTAATAAATCTCCTTGTTCTGTAGCTATCTGTATTTGTGGAAATGTGATTGATACTTTAATACGATCTACAGATGTATTTGTAATTTGTCTTGTGACTGCAGTTGCTGCTGTAACAGTCACACCTACTGGTACTGTTGATTGACTACTTTCTATACCAGCAATTTTTGTTTGATCTGCTGTACCAAATCTTGAATTAAAAGTAACATCTTGATAATTAAAATCAGTTGTTGCTGGACTGGAGGATGAGGCTGTTGCTTTTAATATTGGGGTATCATTTAAAAAAACATCTTTCAAATAAGCATTTTTATATGCTGTAGATGTTTTATCTGTTATTCCTTCTTTTGATGCAGACGCACTACCTTCTATTTCGCCTTCACTTATAAGATCTAGAAAGGTTGCAAACTGTTTACTGTGTAAAGTATCAGGTGTTCTTGTCGGCTGTGGAGGAGGTGGAGGACTACCACCACCACCAGAACCACGAATAATTTTATTTTTATCAGTCATACTTGTACCTGTTCTGTATCTATTCCACCACTTATAACAACAGAACCAGTAATAATTTCACCATAAACAATAGGAACAGGTGTTCCAGCCCTAGATGTTTGTTGAGTTCCACTAAAACTAAATGACAGTCTTGGATCTTGTTCTGAACTAAATTCTGGTAACTTTGGTGTAGGGAACAACATTCCACTTACACCACTTAAAACCAATGCAGCACCTATACCGAAAGCTGCTTTTGCACCAGTCCCTGCTGCAGCAAAACCAAAAAATCCTTTACCACCGATAGTTAAAGGATTTGTAAATAAACCACCAACACCAAAGCTCATAGCAATTAAAGCACCACCTAATAAAATTTTGCCTAAATTACCACCAGCACCAGATATTACAGGAACAAACTTTATATCAGATTGACCTACAGGAAAGTGTAATTCATCAATTCCAACATCTTCTTTATTACATAACACTTGATAATATTTATTGGACATATAACTTTCTAATTGAGGAAAGTTATTTATCAAAAAACTTACAGCCTGTGCTGTTGTATTTACTGCAACTTCAAATTCTTTATGACCTGTCACTTTTGCAAGATCGCCATATAGTTTTACTTTACGAAGCATAGCGTAACCTCATGCCAGTACATTTCAACAACCATTCATTGTATGGTTCCTTACAACTTATTCTATCTGCTAAATGATGTAAAACATCACCATCTAAAAAAATAGCTACATGGTTTAAGCCTGTAGCCATTATTGACATAAATAAAAGATCACCATTTTGTAATTTTTCTTCTGGTCTTAATTGTCTAAAACCAGTTCGCCATGCACATCTTTCAAACATTGGATCTGCAATAAATTCTTCAGGTGTTGTTGGTCTATCCCAATCACGCAAAGTTATCTTTTTTTCATCTTTATACCAATCTCTTACTAAAGCCCAACAATCAGTTATACCCCAAACCCAATGCCTACCAATTAAGGGTGGTTTATATCCACTTGGCTCATAATAACCCCACTGCTCTGTTTTTGGATTAACTATATGCCATGGCAGTTCTGAATTTTCACAACTTATTTTATCTGCCTGACTAGCAACAGGAGGTGTAACAGGATGGCTATGTATGACAGCTAAAATATTTCCAGTTTCTTCTGCTTTTACAAAATCATCTGGGTCAATAATAAAACATTGTTGCTGGTATGTTGATAAATTTTTACAAGCAAAATATTTTTCTTTACCTTTTATATTTATTAATAAACCACAAGACTCCTTAGGGTCTTGTTCTTTTGCATGAACCAAAGCATCTTGCTTCCAATTCATATTTTTATTCGACCAATACTAGGAAATTCTGATCTTGTACATTGTCTTTTTGGCGCACGAACACCAGCAAGATCAATTGGTGCAGCAAGCTCAAAACTTACAACTTCTCTTGTTTCCTGAGATTTTCTATCTATTGTATAAATTTCTTGAGGAAATTCAGCATTAGGGTCTGGTGTGCCATATGGATTAACACCGCCAGCAAAATTAACAGCATCAATAAACTTAGCTAATGTTCTTATTCTTGTCACAGTCGCACCTGTCAAATCATTGCCAGTTGTTGTTTCATTAACAGTAATAAGTATTGAAGTAATAGTACCGAGAACATTACTAACTGTTAAAGTTGGTCTTGGTAATTGACCTTTCTGATATTTAAAACCTTCTACTTGTACAGGAAATCTTTGATAAGTATTACCAGCCCATACAATTTCGCCATTAGAATTTAAACTTGAACCAGCATGAAACCTATAAGTGGTAGCAGAGCCATGTAAAGCAGTAGTTGTTGTAAGAGTAAATAATTCTATTATTGATGATGGATTAATAGATTGAATATCACTAATAACACTACTACTCATGGTTCAAATACCTCTCGAAATGTACAACTTAAAATTGCTCTATTGTTATATGGAATAGTTTTAGTCCAGTTTTCGCAGACATATTGCTTGGCACCAGATACAGTAACAGTTACATTTCCACTATTAGTAGCACTTGCTGCAGCAGTTACAGTAAAAGTATCAACAGAAGCAGATGAAGCCACAATAAATGAACCATCTGTAGCAGAACCAGATGTATAATCAAGAGTTACAGTTTCACCAATAGCTACACCATGCTTAGTAACAGTGATTGTAACTGTGGTTCCAGATTGACTATATGTTCCTGTTTTTGATATTCCTTCCCCAGTAGGTGTAAAAGTGAAACTTGCTTGATCATTTGCTCTACTATCTAAAAATGCTTCAATAACATCTGCATCTTGTTCTGATTCATTAAATTGTACAGTAAATGTTTTGGGATTCTGATGACTTGCCAACCCAAACAGAACTCTGTGTTCATAACCATCTCCAAATCGTACAAGTCTTTTTACTGGTGCAGATTTTTTACTATAGCCATTATAAGTAGGTGTAAATGATGGAAATGTAGCCATTATGCAAGTAAACCTCCGGGTCTTTTTTCTTGAATTAGTTGTGCTTGTATTGCCGTAGAAAGAACAAGACCAAGCTCTCTGCTTTGCTGTTCGTTTCCTTCTACATTAGAACCAGAGGCATCTACATTAACAACAATATTATTAGTAACACCACCGCCAATTCGATCATTAGGAATTATTGTACCAGAAGTAGATGGTACAAATAATTCGGGTCCTTTCTCGCCTACTATTGACGCTCTACCAACAGGTGGTCGGCCACCCTTAGCAAATCCGGGTAAGCTTGCAAATGGTCCACCAAAAATAGCACCTAACGCTGTATTAATACCAAGTCTTAACAGTTGTGAAGCAATATCATTAAGAATACCCTTTGCTGCTTCTCCTAAAGATTTGGCGTGTAAAATTGCGCCAACTAATGCATCTGAAACACCTGTTGCAATACTATCTCCAATCTTTTTAAATATTTCATCCTGTCTTTTTGCTGCTTCATTTATTTTTTCAATTTCTGTTTTTTGTTTTTGTAATTCGTGGTTTTGTTTTGCTAAAGAAACAAGTCTAGCTTCTTCTTCACCATCAAATTCTTTTTTAATTGCTGCAATTTGTTGTTCAAGATCAAACTCTTTTTTCTTTTCTTCGCCTTTTATTTGATCTCTAAGAACTGATTTTGTAAGTTCTGCATTTTGTTTTTTTAAATCATCTAATTGAGTATTAAATTGTGCTGTTAAATCTCTTGCTTTTGCATCTGGTAAACCTTCTTCAAGTTTTTTAATTTCTGCTTGTAATTCTTTAATCTGTCCTTTAAATGCTGTTATACCTTCAACACCTCCAACATTTTGAGCACCAATAAGAACACCAAAAACATCTAAGACTTTGTTTGCACCAGCAACTTGTTCTTGTAGTTCATTTATTTTTTTTCTATGTGATTCTATTCTTTCATTAATTGCAGATGCAGTACCAGTTTCCAATAATTCATTAAATTGTTTCTGTGCATTATTTGCCTCTAATAATTTTGTAACAAACATCCCAAGACCTATAACAACCAAACCAATACCAGTTTTAGCAAGTGCAAGTTTAAAAGCATTTGCGGCAACTGTGGCATTTGCAAATCCTATGGAAGTAGCTGCAAGAGTGGCTTTTGTTCCTATAAGACCTCCTGTTGCAATTTGAGCAGATACACCAACAGCTAATAAATTTGTTTTTAAAATTGGTATTGTTATAGCTAAACCTTTAACAGCTAAAGTAATCCCTGCAATAATAGCTGTCGCTTGTCCACCCTCTGAATTTAAAAAACTAAGTAAAGCTGTTAAGCCTTTTACTGCCGGATCAATTACAGGTATAAGAGCTTTACCTAAAGTTTCTCCAAAATCACGAAATTCCTCTCCTAAAGTATCAACAGAACCAGCAAAACCGACTGCCGCAGCTTGAGCTAATTTATTATAACTTTCATCTACAATATCTAAAATCATGGTATGAGCTTTTGCTACCTGATTTGTTTTCATTAACTCTTTAATTACCTTGGTTTGTTGTTTTGTGAAAGCAATACCAGAACGATTTAAATTAGATAAATTTCTTTCAGGGTCTTGCAATGCTTTTGCCAATTGCATGAAAGAAGTACTGACATCCACTTGGTTTACCTGTGCAATATCTGCAGCAGATTGTGCTACACGTTCATAGGCATCAACACCAATATTTCTAAAACTTGTTAATAAGTTAAAACCTCTTGTAAAATCTTCTTGATTAAATAAAGTTGTTTTTCCAAATTTATCTGCCACTTCTTGCAACTGTCGCAAAGAAGCGGCACCTGCACCTAAGTTATTTAAACCTTGCTGTAGTATTGCAATATCTCTTTCTCTTGCTAAAAAAGTATTTAAACTACTATTTAAAACAGAAAAAGCTGTGCCAACAGCAAGCAATGGGGCAACAGTATTTTTAAATGCTGTACCTAAACCTTTTGCTGCTGTAGATGTTGCAGCCAAAGATTTTGTTGCACCTTTTGATGCTGCAGATAATTTATTTGTAGCTGCAGAAGCATTATTTAAAGAACTGACAGCATTTCTGGTGTCAACTCTTAAGGTAACAATACTTTCAGCCACTTAGCTTATATAATCTATTTCTTTTATCTTACCTGTTATTTGCTCGATGGCGCATCTTTTTTTCATTCTCATATTTATTTTCGTAATATGCAGCCCAATATATAAATTCCTCCTCTGTCATATTTTGTCTCAGTTCAGTTAATGTCTTACTTAACTCAGATGCGAGAAACAACTCGAAGTTTAACCAGCTATTTCTCTTTAATCGTTTTTTGCTGTTTCAACGTCAATTTTTAATTCAAATAAAAATAACTCAATATCATTTAAAACCTTCTCTGGTAACATTCTTTGTAAATCAATAGCATCAGCCAAAGCAAACATTTTTGATCCATCTTCTTTTTGTGCAATTTGACAAAGTAGTTGTGTAGATACCATTAGTGCATCATCAGTACCGACAGCAGTTTGTGCTTTTTGTCTATCAAATCTTGTTAATGGTGGAAAATATATATCTATTTTTTGACCTGTTGGTGTTTCAAGCACATATTTACGTCTTACAGACATTACATCACTGAAAGATTCAGTGATGATGTCAACTGTTCTTTTTGTTGTCATAAGATATTAATTGTATTACCCTAATATACTATATAGCTGAAGTAATGGCACCATTAGTAATAAAGTTAACTGTTATTACTTGAATCTCGCCTAAAGTTGCACCATATTCTGCACCAGTAATAATTCCAGCAAAACTAATTTTTTTTGAAGCAGTAGCTGAATCAGGGAATAATTCAAATAAAGCATCCCCAGCATCACCAGTTACAAGAACATCATCTATAAATGCTTGGTAGTCTGAGTTTCCAGCAGTATCGTATAAAAGTTCAGCAGAACCTTCGCCAGATATTAAACCACCAATAAAAGTTTTTGCTGTATCGCCTTGATTGGTTGTTTCCATTGTATCTTTCGTAATAGATAAAGACCAAGACCTAGTTGCTCCAATCTCAGCTTCTGTGCCGCCTGCATTTTCAAACATTATTTTACCAACATCACCTTTGATAGCTGTTGCCATGACAATAAAAAAAAAGTATTAAATTAAGTTTAACCTTTTTCTGACTTTTTCACATCTTTTTTTAAATTTTGTTGTGCCTCATAATATTTTCTACACTCAGGGTCCCAATAATTCGCTTCTCTTCTACCTTTTACAGCTTCTATAGCGTCAAGCATTTCATCTGTGATTTCAAGTTTTGCCATAATTAAAGTCCCTCGTATGTTTCAAAGGTTATCCGCAATTGTGTTACAAACTTACCTTCAGGTGGTTGTGAAAGTATCTCGGGTCCAACTACTGCATCAAAGATAACATCTGATACTGTAATCCTATTGTATAAGTCTCTCAGACGTTTGCAAATAGTAAAATTTCCACCAGAGCCAATGCCTTGTTCAGTAAATATATTTAATGTTAATAAGCCAACCACTAACGTATTGGCATCTGTTTGATCTCCTTGAGATGTAATTTCGCCTGAACCAAAACTAACTTCACATTGCACAAAACTTTCATTACTTGTAGCATCAAATGGCTGATTACTAAATACAACAGGAATTGCAGGGCTACTGGCAAGTTCTGTTGACAACCTAGCTTCAATAGTAGATCTTACTGTATTTAAATCAGTTGCAGCCATTACATACCTCTTATAATTCTTTTAAGTTCTTTTGGAATATAACTAACTGTAAGTTGTTTGGCTTGTAATTCTGGAAATCCTTTTATTGTTTGTTTTCTCGTTCTATATCTATCTTTCCAACTTGGTGGTAATTCAGTTCCATATATAACTGGTTCCGCATATTCAACATTATTTATAATTTTTCCTTGTAATTTTTGTATATCAGTTTTCCAACCATTTCTTAAATTACCACTAACAACAGGTGTTGCTTTTTTTGAAAGCGTAGTCCACTGTAATGTTGTTTTCTTTACTAATTTTTGTACTGCTTCTTCCATCAAATCATCTATCTGTTCTAACTTTATTTGTCTTACCATTATGACCTCACTAATAATTCATAAGTTATAGCAGTATTGTTTTGCTCATTAGTTACAACAGAAATTATTTTATAAACCACTGAACTAACTAATACTTTATCTTTTGGTGTAGGTGTAAATGTAATATCACCGGCAGAGATAGTTATTTTTTTATCTTGTGCTTGGATTTGGTCATTCACCTCAGAATTATTTACATTTTCTATAACTCCTTTAACTACAGTATCACTATTGCTTTCACTTACTACTCCTGTCGTAGTATTATAAGAACCATTAGTAATTTGTCTAATAGTTACATTGCCACCAAGTTTTGATAAACCTTTACTGGCAACTTTTCTAAGTGATGAAGCAATACCCATTAGATTCTGTAGGCAATCACCTGACCACTTGCCAAAGTAATACTGGTAATTACACCTTCGATTTCTGATGCTACACCCATAGTGATTCCGTTAATAGTTGATGAACCATTTTCTGTAAGGTTCTCTGAAACAAAAGTTGCTTCTGCTGCTGTAAGACAATGTACTTTGCCAAAACGACCAGTATGTGTGTCTGTGTTTGTAATGATGATTGCGGCTGGGTAGTATCCCATAATTTAACTCCTTTTAATAGCAATGTTGCCGGGTCCACT
>Ga0181414_1000506_pt1 | contig 11883 bp, 5 predicted proteins | sample 37SPOviralmetaG_FD_130139 | JGI IMG/M metagenome (GOLD analysis project Ga0181414, IMG submission 130139) | Marine viral communities from the oligotrophic San Pedro Time Series (SPOT) site, San Pedro Channel, CA, USA - 37 SPOT_SRF_2012-11-28 | ecosystem: Environmental > Aquatic > Marine > Strait... | reverse complement strand
TGGTTATCAGATGGAGAAATAGTTCTTACGGAGAAAGCCCGTGATCGTGCAATCAAGGAAACTGGTATAGATCCTTTGAAATTTAATGAAGATGGATCTCCCAACGCAAATAAACCAAAAGTTAAAAATGGTATCTACTATGCTGCTGGTGGTGGTGCTATTGGTGGAGATAAGTATAATTATTCAAACAATATAACTAATAAATTTATTCCCCATCAATTTAGTCCATCTTTTAATTTGAATTCTTTAGAATCTTTTGTTGGGTCTCCAGTAAATATGCCATCAGCGAGTTCCTTTGATAGACCATCGACAGATATGTCTTTTGTAGAATATTTTCCTGGACCTTCTGTAAATATGTTTGCCAATAATTCTTCTTCTAGTCCAACTAATATATCAAACTCTGATACCTATAATTCAGTATCTGGTGATCAAAATGTATTTCAAAGAATAATTAATAACATTATTCGTCCCGGTGCTGATATGAAATCTGGTAGTAGAATTGTAAAGGAAGACACTGGTATTGATATTCCTGGTGCAACATCTGATCGTCAACAGATTACGCTCAATGTTCAACCTGGTGAAGCTCATGTAGTTGTCCCCAATGAAGTTGTTCAAAGAGGTGGTCTTTATCATATTGAAAATATCATCAATATGTATGATGACGGAACATCATTTGCAAGTCGAAATAGTGGTAGTAGAGTAATACCAAATCCACCATCAATGAGAGAACCTAGAGTTACTGTAATACCTAGTGAAACTACTTCTAGTACACAAATTCCTAATCAAGAATCAATTGATATTCCGATGCTTGATGCTTCATTTGTATCTTCTAGAAAACTTAAAACTCTGGGGGTAGTGTAAGATGAGAGGTTCTGATAGACCAAGAATTACTGGAGATACGGGGGATGATAATTCAAGACCGGAATCCCTTATAAAAGTAAATTCCTTCTTAAAGCGTTTCCTTGATATTAAATCTCTTAAAGTTACTGGAAGAGATGTTGAGAGAACAACTATTGAAAAGTCTTTGATTAATATATCAAATAAAGTAGATGATATTGCAAAGATATTTACTAAGAAGAAAGAAGTTGATAAGAAAGATCGTGTAACAGAAAATAATGAAGAAAAAGAAAATGATGCTAATGATGAAAGGCAAAGAAAAGTTGCAGAGAAAAAGGAAAGAAGAGATAGAGAGAGGGATTCTGAAAAACCAAAGAAGAGTAGCAGTATAAGACTACCTGAACCAAGAACAGGAATTCTCGATGGAATTAAAAAGTTCATGTCAAACGTGATAAGTGGGTTTCTTCTTATAAAGTTAGCGACTTTGACTCCGCTCTTTCAGACCATATCTAGATTAATTGTTCCTGTTGGGAAATTTTTATATGAGTTTGGGAAAAAACTTTTAGATGGATTGGTTTCTTTTATAGATTTTGGTTACAAAGCATATGACTTTGCTCGTGGTACTGTTGGAAATTTATTTGGTGAAGGTGCTGTAAAACATTTTGATAAATTCTCATCTACCTTAAATACATTTTTGAATCTTGCGATAATCACTGCACTAACTGCGGCATCTTCTTTTCATAAACATCGGGGTGAAGTTGGTATTAAGGGTACTGGTCCAGGTAGAAGTCGTTATGGTGCAGAAGCTGGTACAGCAAGAAGGTATATGCGAAGATTTGGTAGAACTGCTGCCCTTCGAAAGTTTGGAACAGATGCTGTTAGAAGTTTAGGACCTGAAGCTACTGTTAGAAATCAAATTAAACGAACTGTAACAACTTCTGCTAGAAATTTTGCTCAAGGAACTGGCACTCGTCTGATGAATACTGGTGCTGCTCAGGCAGCCAAGAATAGTAGTGTAGCTAATGCTGCTAAGACATTGATACCTCGTGCTGCAGTGATTCCAATTATTGGTGGTGTACTTGAGTTTGGTCTTTCTTTACTTGCAGGAGATCCTATTGGCAAAGCAGCTTTTAGGGGTATTGGTGCTTCACTTGGAACATGGGTTGGGGGTGCATTGGGATCTCTACTTGGTCCTGGTATTGGAACTGCAATAGGAGTTTTCCTTGGTAGTCAGGGTGGAGCGACACTTGCTGGAATGCTTTATGATGCAGTATTTGGTAAGAAAACTAAAGTCAATACCAAAACAAAGGCAAGATCTCGTGGCGGTGAAGTTGGAGATGATACGCCAGAACTTTCCAAGAAATATTATCCTGTCAATTTAAGTAAACCTACTGCTGATAGATTTGAAAGTGAGGAACATATTGGAAATGATTTGGTGCATGTAGAATATTTTGGTCCAATTTTAGCAAGTACTTCTAGATTATTTGTAGAAGGAAATAAACGTTTGATTTCAAAAGAGTATGATAATATTGGAAAGGGACTGATGCTTATGTTCAAGGATTATAACTTAGTTAGTGATGAAAAACTATTTGAGTTATATCGTGATAAAACACTTCAAAAAATATTTGAGACAGAATTTAAAAAGAAACATGATGTAAAAAATAAAGATGCTTTTGGTTCTAAAGATTCTAAAGATCCTATAGATCCTGTATATACTGGAGATTCTGGAGGTTATGGAGATGAAGAAAATCTTTCTGCATACGAAAAAAATAGAAGAAGACAGCAGAAACATCGATTCCCGAGTGGAAATAATAAAGACAGTGGAGATAATAATAGTGGAGAAGTTTTAGGTGGTGGAGATTTGAAGACAGCAATTAGACAACTTGAATCTGGAAATGATTACTCCTCAATGTATGCTAGAAATCGTGTTACTTTCCCCCGTGGGAAAGAAGATATCACTAAGATGACTATTGATGATGTTCATGATTTGCAAACTGATTACTTATCTCACCAAGCCGCACTTGGATATGGTGAGGAGCATAGAAGTGCTGCCATGGGTGCTTATCAGATGCTTGAAGTTAAAGCGGTCGCTAAAGGTATGCGCTTTGATACATCTAGTACATTATTCAATAAAGAAACTCAGGATAGAATGTCTGATTATTATTTGAACTATTCTGGATATCAGGAATGGAAATCTAGAAAAATAGGTGATGCCGAGTTTAATGATAGGTTAGCAGGTCAGTTTGCTTCTATTAAAGAAACTTCTGGTCGTGGAGCGTATGATGGTGATGGAATGAATAATGCATATGGTGACCTGATGCCTCTTCTAAAACAAATTAAAGGATCAGAACCAATAAATCTTGAGTACGGTGCAATTATACCTGGTAAAAAAGCAGAGGGTGTTTCAAAAAATATTAGTAGATATGCATCTTATGAACAAGGTTCTGAGAGTTCTGTTGTTGTTATGATGACAAATAATAATATTGTGAGCGCACCATCATCTAATAGTCCAATGGTAATTCCAGTTCGAATAGGGTCTTCTGATTCAAGAGATCAAGAACTCCTTGATATGATTGGTTAAATACTATAAGGAGGTGGTGTTATGTCTAAGATAGTTTTAAATAGAGATTCTGAATTTTCTAAAAATGTAGAAGTTTTAACAATATATTCAAATAATCATTCTGATCCAAATGCAAAGACTGTTGACATGCTAGGTGGATTAGTTGAGTTTAACTATTATGAAAGTATTCTTGAACATACTGTAAAGGTTGAGTGTGTTGTTGTTGATAGTGGTGGTGCTATTAAAGATGGTAAAGGTTTTGCTTCAATAGCAGAAAAACTTCCATTGTGTGGAAGGGAAAGAGTAGATATAAAATTTAGAGATGTAAATGATAATTTAATCTCTTTAACTTTATATGTTAATAAATTTACTCCAATGGGAAGTGATGATCAGATAATGTTTGATCTGAGATCTAAAGAATATATAATGAACACGGGTGTTAAAGTTTGTAATAGATTAGATGGTGTCATATCAGAGTCGATAAAGGTTTTAGTTTCTACTCACCTTGAAAGTAAGAAAGAAGTTTTTGTTGACGCAACAACAAACAGTTATAATTTAGTGGGTAATTGCAGAAAACCGTTTTATCTTATTGATTTTTTATCTAAGTATAGTATTTCTGCTAAGCATCAAACTTTAAATTCTTCTGCTGGATATTTCTTTTATGAAACATCTGAGGGATATCATTATAAATCTATAGATGGGTTATTGTCTCAAGAAAAGAAAGTATCAATGCTGTATTCCGGTACTGGAGATAGTGGCGGGAAAGATCTTCCATTGAGTTACAATTCAAAAATATTGAAATACGAGAAGGATAATTTCCTTAATGCAAATTCAAAGTCTATGGTTGGTGCATATGGATCAAAACTTGTTCTATTTGATCCATTTAACTGTTTTTATTCGGAACAATTGATAACAATTGGTGATACAAAAGAAGATATAAACAACGGTGAAAATATAAATTATTTCCCAAATCCTGAGTTTAAGGCAATAAATAATAATACTCGAACAATTTATCATCTCACAGATAGGGGGACATTACCTGTTGGGGATATTGATACTCAACTTGATAAATCTAAAGATATTAGATTTGACCATAAGCAAATAGTGGTTCAATCTCAGATGAGATATAATCAATTTTTCTCACACAAATTTAAGATTGCTATGATATTAAATACAAATCTCCATGCAGGTGATGCAATATTTGTTGATTTCCCCAAATTGCAGAATGGTGGGAGTGAAACCATTGACAAGTTGAGTGGGGGACTATATATTATAACTGATATTCGTCATCGAATATTCCCAGAAGGAGCATTCACTTACTGCAATCTCATCCGAGATTCATTTGGTAGAAGTGGTAAACCAAGCCGTTAAACGAGGTTCAAAATGACCGAAAAAAGAACAATTGATCAGCATATTCAATCCGATAAACAGATCCTGGACAATCCAATGATTTCTTCGCAAAAGCGTCGTCATACTCAGGAAGAGTTGGAAAGACTTGAAAAGTATAAGTCAAATCATCCGGAGGATTTACACGATCCAACAGACTTTGAGATGTTCTGTGATGAGCAACCATGGGCAGTTGAGTGCAAGTTATATGAGGATTGATAGATAATGGATATTGGATCGGCATTTAACCCTGGTTTTTTAGGGGGAAATTTTTTCTGGTGGGTTGGTCAAATTGCTGACAAATCTTCTTGGGGTAAAAATATGCCCAGTGGAAAATTTGCTGATCCAAATTCAATCCCTGGGTGGGGTGGTCGTAGAAAGGTGAGGATCATTGGATTGCATCCTCAAAGTGAAGAAGAGCTTCCCTCAGACAAACTGCCATGGGCACAAATTATGTACCCAGTAACTGCTGGCGGTGGGCAAGCATCATCAAAGCAGACAGCAAACTTACGTCAGGGTATGTTTGTTTTTGGATTTTTCCTTGATGGAACTGAGCAACAAGTTCCAGTAATTATGGGAGTTCTTGGTAATAATTCTCAAACAAAACTGATAAGAACTTTGGGTGAAAATGGTGAGCATAATTTTAAACCTATTAGTGGTAGTGCTCAAAGTCCAAGTGATGAAGGAGAACCTGAGAAAGTTCCTGATCGATCAATTGCAGTTGTCCAAGGAACTAATGTCACGATAGAATCTAATGATGGAACAGAGCACCAGCAGAGTGTAGCAGATGCTCTACATCAAGAAGAAATGAATAAGAAGATATGTGTTATCAAAAAGCAGAATGGAAATCTAGTACAGTCTGCTCTTACTGGTATTCAGACAATATTAGATAAAATTACTGAAAAAATTGATAAGAGACTTGCTCAAGCATATAGTTATATTGATGCTGCATCTGAAAGAATTGCTGATTTGAGGAAATATATAGCAAATCTTGCATGTGAAATTACAAAGTATATGAAGATTATCTTTGATCAAATGATGGAGTTTGAATTAAAAAAATTGAATGTTGCAATGACAAATGCTATCGCTTCTCTCCCATGTAGTGTTAGAAGCTTAGTGACTGAGTTAAAAGAGAAAATTACTGGACTACTTGAGTGTTTGTATAACAAGATGGTCAACTGCGCGATGGTTCAGAAGATGTTGGATAAGATTTTTAATCTTGATGAGATGGAAAAAAATAATAAAGATGTTGGAGATAGAGAGAAACCTAAGGCACCCATATGTGTTGCAGAAGGATTGACTACAGCATTGATTTTAGAGAATAAAGATTCAATTACTAAAGCTAATAAGAATATACTTAATTCTATTGATGGATTTTTGGGAGATGTTGAAGGTAAACTTGCTGATGTAAGAAATACTCTTGGGGTTGTTGGTGGTGCTGTTGATATGATGTCAACAGACATAATGTCTCAAATTACTAGTATGGTTGGTAATATAGCATCAGCACTGGACTTTTCAAATATCTCTTTTAATATTTTTGGGTGTGAGTTTAAACCTATACCTAGAACATCTGATATATATCAGTTTGCTATGGGCGGAATGGGAGCAGGAGAAGGATCGTTCCCAGATATTGCAAAAATGACTGATCAAATAGTGAAGGATATAGATGAATTTGATAAGGGTATTGATGACGCAATCAAACCTTATACTGATGCTGCAGATAACTTCTTAGCAGCTGCTGATATTAATAATCTTGATCGGGCAATCACGAGTGAACTCAATCAGGTTGCTGAAGATATGTATGCCGAACCATCTGCAGACGAACCTGACATTGAGTATACTGAGGGGTGATAAGATATGACTAGCAAGAAAGATTTAAAAAAATTAGGACTTTATTCACCACCACAAAATACTTTGTTTGGTAAAGCAGAAAAAGATTCTATTCGAGTTGCATATGTTCATCCTACTAGGGGTATAATTGATAATGTTTCAGTTAAAGAGGCAAACAAATATGCTAAGAAGAATCCAGGAACAACATTCATGTTCTGGAATAGAGAAAAACTTAGATATTTAACTATTAATGAAGTCAATAACTTAACTGTAGATGATATAAAAACAAAAGAGAATTGTGAAGGAATTTCTGTTGGCAAAGGTGGTGGTCCCAATCGTCCAGCATTGATGATCACTGGATGCGGGGGGATTGGTGCAGCTGCTAATGCTATAGTTGGAGATGAGGGAAGTGTTATCGCTGTTGATCTTGTTAGAGGTGGATGGGGTTATAAGTGTCCACCAAAGGTAACTCTTCGTGATGATGGTAAAGCTGGGCAAACAAAATTTCAATCTGTACTTGGGATTACTACAACTACCATTGAGATGGGTAAGTTTGAATTTGAAGAGTATGATGTACCAGAAGATGATACTATTAATTTAAATCATTATAATGAGGAGGGTAGAGAATTAGGTGAGTGGGATCCAAATTCATATATTCCAGATCCTACAACTCCAAATCTCAGAAACATTGAGATGTATTCAAGATTTATGAGAAATTTTTCTCAACCTTGGTGGCATACTAGAAAGGTTAGTTATGCAAATGTATCCTCCTTGAAAAATTTCAATAGGTTGAAGTATGATGTTCAGCACCATAAATGGGGTGCAATGGAAACTAGTACTGATAGTGTTTTTGTTCCGTTCGAAGTTTATAGTAGCGGTAGTGTAAAGAATAGATCAATTGAAGTTGAGTTTGTTGCTCAGGATAAGAGTCATAGATTTACTTTACGTGGAGTAAGTCAAAACTTTTCTCAATTCTTTAGGAAAGAAGTAAAGTTGAACACAACATATGATGTTATACCTAAAGGAAGAAAGGGCACAAAGATTGAGCAACAATTGCTTAAAGATAAATCTTTTGGATCTAGAGGTATTGAGAAGGGTCTCGATAAGGAAGCTTATGGGGATTTATATGATAGAGCCAAGGGTCAGGCAATATTTTTAGATATTATAGAATCTGCTAATGACAACGATGATTTACAAATCTTAGCAAGGCGCGGTGAATTTAAGGCATCTAAAATACCTGATGGAGATCCTCTCAAAGATCAACCTAGAAACTCTCATATTCTCACATATAGGATTGATAGAAATCCAGATCCAGATGATAGTTTCATGAACAAATATGCAATATCTCCTGTCCCGCCATCTGATGTTCGTGGATCTTCCTTTCCGGGGCATCAATATATAATGAAATGGGATATTACTTTTCCTATAGATGGTGAATATAAATTTAAAGGTATTGCTGATGATGAGGGATACTTATATCTTGATGGTGAACCACTCGGAAAACTAAAAAGATTTAAGAGAGATAACGTATCTAGATTCAAAAAAACTATTACAAGGGGTGTTCATGAAGTCCGTATAGATTTGATGAATTTTCATAAGTATAAGTTTAGAGATGTTAAATATGGATCTATTTTTAATACACGAGATGATATGGGAGAATCCAAACAAAGATTGTGGAAAATGGATCCAGAAACTGGAAACGGCGATGTGTCTAATTTCTTAAATCAATTTGGAGTTACACCATTCAAACCAAAACTAGTAGCGAAAGCGGTGAATAATTTTGGTGTAGAGGATCTATTTGAGGATGCTGTTGAAACAGTAGATAATTATGCTGAAGTTCAAAGAATTGTATGGGATAATGTTGAGTTTCCTGCACAGGGTGAGACTGAGTATGAACTTGAATTCATGGCCCGTGATAAAGCAGATATAAAAATTATTAATTTAGAAACTAAAGAAACAAAAACATTTGACTATCATTTGAGACATGATAAAAAGAAAAAGTCTGTCAAGACAAGAACATTTGCTAAAGGTAAGTATAAAATTGTTGTTGAACTAAAGCAAAATAGAACTAAACCTGTCATTGATGGCAAGTATATGTCATTTGCAATGAATATTAAAACCAAAGAAAAATTTACTGAGGGTGAATTATTTGAGAAAAATTTATCTTGGCAAGATAATCCTATGGGTGTTGCTCTTTCAATTACCGCACCAGAACCACCTAGACCACGCTTAGAGAAGGCAAAGGATTGGGATGGAGAAGGGTGCCCACCAAACCCATTGTGGTCCACTAGAGTAAGAAATAAAAATCCATCAATAAAACCTTGGTGGCCTGTAATTGACCCAAGAAATAAGTGGTCAACTGCTATGGAACAATATTCTATTTCTCCAGTTGCACCTTCTGGAGAAAGAGGATCTGATACTGGTGCAGAATATTATAAGAATAGTTGGGCAGTTGGAATTGCACACACTGGTACTTATGGGTTGAAGGGTAATTGTGATAAACATGGAATGATATCCATTAAGAAAGAGGGTGAAGATAGCAAACTTATCTCAATCATTCATACTAATAAGTATGAAGTTGATTCTAGTATGATTAATAAAAATGGTACAAATGCTACTGTTGAAGGGAAGCTTTTCCCTGCAAGAACTGTAAACCCTGGGATTACAACTTTTAGATTAGAACCTGGCAATTACATTATTGATGCTGAAGTAAAAAATTCTAATACAGATATTAAAAAAAGGATTAATCAAAAAATATTCCATACTGCAGATTGGGTAAACACTATGAGTAAACCACCTAGATTTGTAGAAGTATTTTTTAATGCTGTTGCACAGGGGACTGTTGGTCATCGTGCAATAGAGTTTGTGTTTACTGAGAAATTGCAGAAAGGATATACATATAAACCTCATACCTTTACAATTAAAAATCCAAAGATAAACGGGGAGAAGAATATAATCTCAGTCAGACTTAAACCAAACACTCCTTATGATGTTAAGGCACAACCAGTTGAAGTTACTCCTGCACAGGATATGAGAAGATTTACTATACAAACTATGGGTAGTCCTGGTAGTGGAAGAAAACGTAGTAGTAAAAAAGAGATTAAATTTGACGACAATGTTGGCAATAGTTTTGATAAAAATGCAAGTTTAAAAATAAAATCTACTTCTCCTGGAATTAGAGCAGAGTTTAGTCCAAGTGGGCACGAATTACTTGTATATGGAAGAGGTAAAGGAACAGTAGATTTAAAATTTGAGTGGGATGATATTCCATCTTATAGTGGCATAGCAGTCGGACAACTTACTGTTGGTGATGTTGTGTTTGAACAGAAGGGGCGTAGGGGAAACAAGGAAAAGACCTTGAAACTTAATGCCATTGGACTTGCTAGTAACGAAAAAAATAGTGGTGTATTAGAGCAAGGAACTTTAGTAAAGAAAACTGTAATTAAGAGTAAAGATTTTGTAAATGATGATTTTGATTTTAGTGATGAAGATATTGCTCTTAAAGTCAAGAAGTATAAAAAAGTTAAAGTTTTAGATGAGGGTACACTCAAGGATGGTGAAAGTAGAGTTATATTTGCAGATTATCTTAAATCTGCAAATGATAATGATGATATGAAGTTAATTGCACAGGATGGGATGTTTACTCCAACGAAGAAATACGTCGCCAATAAAAAGCAAGGTATTATAGATGAAGGTAGGGGGAGAAGTACTTTTGATTTAGAATATAGGTTTGATTTAGTAGATCAATCGGATTATATAAAAAGTATCGGTGATACTAAGTTCACTGCTATCTTAGATAAAGATGGCGACGGTATTGGTGATGAAGTAAATGTTACTGCATACCGACGTGTAGCAAGATCAGGTCCAATTGGACTTCGAATGACTCCTGTTTTCATGCAAAATATTCAGAATATAGGAAAAACTTGGAGACTTAAGTGGGATAAAGTTGATTTCCCTAAAATTGGTAACTATAGGATCAGAATGGAGGGTGATGATGTTGCTACTTTGTTCGTTGATGGTGAGAAGGTATGCAGTGCTAAGAAAGATGGTGGTCTAATTGATATTGATTACAATGTTGATACTATAGGGAAAAAGACTATAGAGGTTGAATTAAAAAATAGGAGAGATGGAACTGAAAAGAAGAAGTATACAAAATACTCCTATAATACTACATTTGTTGCTGTTAAGATAACAACACCAATCAAACTTGATACTGAAGAACAAGAATCCTGGGCAGAAAATCCTATTGGAATTTCTGGAGCATTAATTCCACCCCCTTGTAAAATAAAAGGACCAGGTAAAGGTCCTGTTGAGAAAATACTTATTGATCCAATTCTTCCTGGGAATGGTCTTCCGCCACCTCCTCCGCCACCAATAGAAATTGTTGAACCAGGAGAACCAGAACCAGGACCAACTCCGGATCCAGGACCAACTCCAGAACCCACACCAGGTCCAGAACCTGGACCTGGACCAGATATTCCTACTTATAAAATACCAGAGTATGAAGTGTTACTTTTCATTGATGAGATTGGTATTGGTGATGGCGGCATAAATTATAATTGTGCAGGAGATGAAATTGTAGTTATTCCAGATAATGGCGCAAAGTTGGAGTATGACTGTGATACTTTTGGTAGAATCAAAAATGTAAGAGTCGTTGATCCTGGTGCTCCAGTCACTAGACTCCCTATTATTAAAATAATCAGTGACACTGGAATCAATGCTAGATTTATTCCATCACTTAAAGTAGTTCGTGATCCAGTTCTAGAATATGTTGATGATCCTGGCAAATTATTGACTGTAACAGATTTGGTTGGAGTTAAGAGAACTGGTTACTATAATGGTAGAGCGTATTATGGTTCCGTATATTATGATGATGGAGTAAAATATGCTGGTTATTATAAAACTCCCGGAAAACCTGTTCGTATCTATAATACTCTTCAGGAGAGCATCACTGGCGAAGAAGTATCTAATACATCACCAGTAATCAGATTGGGAACAGATATTCAAAGTAATGATCAAAATTTAAGACTGCCAGGAACTCCAGATAATCTTGTTTAAGGTGTTAAATAGTGATATAATACTTCAAAGCACTGATTAGAATGACCACAGCATCAAACAGCAATTTAGACCGTAATAAAAATGGTGGTGATGATAAAGATGAAAAGTTTGATAGGGCAAAGGGTAATGATGATGCTATATGCTTAGGCAATCGTCATGGATCGATATCTTTTGGGCACATCCAGCAAAGAGGAGATATAACCTCCTCATGT
>Ga0181414_1000503_pt1 | contig 11893 bp, 11 predicted proteins | sample 37SPOviralmetaG_FD_130139 | JGI IMG/M metagenome (GOLD analysis project Ga0181414, IMG submission 130139) | Marine viral communities from the oligotrophic San Pedro Time Series (SPOT) site, San Pedro Channel, CA, USA - 37 SPOT_SRF_2012-11-28 | ecosystem: Environmental > Aquatic > Marine > Strait... | reverse complement strand
CTGCTGGAATTGACACAAATCAGGTGCAAGTATGACTAAGAAAATTATTAGAGGTTCTGGTGGTCCACCACCCACTCCACCACCTCCATATCGTGCTCCTGATACTTTAAACAGTAGACAGTTTGCTTCTATTCAAGATCTTATTTCTGAAGGAGAGATAGAAGGTTTTGCTACTCCATCAAAAGCAGGGCTTACAAAAGGAACAACAGCATATAACAACGCAGCATTAAAAGATGTATTTCTAAACGATACTCCTATTTTAAATTCAACTGCCAGTAATACAAATCCACAAACAGCAGATTTTAACTTTCAAAGCGTAGGATTTACACCTCGTTTTGGAACATCAAACCAAAGCCATATTCCTGGTATAGAAAGTAGTCAATCGACAACTGCTGTAGGAGTTACAGTAACAAACTCCTCTCCTGTCACTCGACAGATTACAAATACAAATGTAGATGCTGTAAAGGTAACGGTAACTTTTCCTCAACTACAAAAGGCAACTGACGAAGGAGATTTATTAGGTTCTTCTGTTGATCTTAAGGTACAGGTTCAATACAACAGTGGTGGTTTTTCAGATATTATTTCAGATACTATTACTGGTAGGTCTGCTGATGCGTACCAAAAAGAATATCGTGTAAATATAACTGGTGCGTTTCCTGTTGATATAAGAGTTGTAAGAGTTACAGCAGATAGTACATCTGTTCAGTTAGTTGATGCTTTTACTTGGACAAGTATCGGTGAAATTGTTGATGATAAGCAAACTTATTTAAATAGTGCATATACGAACTTAAGAATAGATTCTGAACAGTTTAACTCTATACCAAAGAGAGCTTTCCGTGTTCGTGGTGTAAAAGTAAGAATCCCAGGTGCAGGAGCATCTAGTTCTGGTACTCCTACTGTTGATTTACAAACGGGAAGAATTATTTATCCAAGTGGTTACATATTCAATGGAACAATGGGAGCAGCCCAATGGTGCTCATGCCCTGCTTTAATTTTATTAGACCTTCTCACGACTGAAAGGTACGGATTTGGAACGCATATTACAGATAGTAATTTAGATTTATTCAGTTTTGTAGCTGCTAGTAGATACGCAAATGAGTTAGTATCAGATGGTTCTGGAGGACAAGAAGCAAGATTTAGTTGTAATGTAAATATTCAAGGATCAAAAGAAGCTTATACATTAATAAATGAATTAGCTGGAGTAATGAGATGTTTTCCTATATGGTCTGAAGGTTCTGTCACTATTACTCAAGATAAACCAACAGATCCTAGTTATCTATTTAGTTTGGCAAACGTAGGTGAAGGTGGGTTTTCATATTCTGGTAGCAGTTTAAAACAAAGACATTCTGTTATTTCTGTCAGTTATTTTAATATGAATAGCAGGGAGATAGATTATGAAGTTGTAGAAGATACTGCTGCACAAGCCAAGCTAGGAATAGTAAAGAAAGATGTAAAAGCATTTGCCTGTACTTCTCGTGGTCAAGCACAGAGATTAGGTAAAGCAATATTATTCAGCGAACAGAACGAATCAGAAGTGATTAGTTTTACAACATCAATAGACGCTGGTGCAGTTGTAAGACCTGGATCTGTTATCTCTGTCAATGATCCTGTTCGTAGTGTAGAAAGAAGATCAGGAAGGATTAAATTTGCAACAACAACACAAATAATTGTAGATAACGTAAAAGATTTAAGTACATTTTCAGGTACAAATCAAAAATGTAGTGTAATGTTACCTGACGGAACACTAGAAACAAAAAATATCTCAAGCGTTGACCAATTCAGCAGTGAAATAAATTTATCTTCTGCTTTATCTCAAACTCCAAATGTTAATAGTATTTGGTTAATTCAAAGTGATTCCCTACAAGCTCAAACTTTCAGAGTTATTAGTGTAGAAGAACAGGATGGTATAAATTATGCAATTACAGCCTTAACTTATATTGACGGTAAGTATGCAAATATTGAATCTGGGATAAGTTTACCTGCTAGAAATATTTCTTTATTAAACGAACCAAAAAATCCACCATCAAACTTACAGGCATCAGAAAGAGTTGTTGTAATAAACGCTCTTGCAGTAACTAAATTAATTTTATCTTGGGTATCAGTTACAGGTGTGAGTCAATATCTTGTTCAATATAGATTTAACAATACAAACTGGGTAAATACTATTGTATTTAGACCTGATTTTGAACTTACTGGTACACAAGCAGGAGCTTATGAATTTAAAGTTTATTCGTATAATGCAGCTTTAAAATTATCCGCAACATCTTCTGACCTTACATTTAATGCCGTAGGTAAAACAGATCCACCAGGTAATGTACAAAATTTATCTATGGAACCTATTACTAATAAATTGGTAAGACTTAGATGGACAAAAGCTGTTGATCCTGATGTTCTACATGGTGGAAGAGTATATGTAAGGCACAGTAATTTGACGGATGGAAGCGGTACATTTCAAAACTCTGTTGATCTTGTTACTGCTTTAGCTGGTAATACAACAGATGTTGTTGTCCCCTCTCTGGAGGGAGAATATATTCTTAAGTTTCAAGATGACCAGGGTAACTTTAGTACAGGAGAAGCTAGTGTAATACAGGATTTACCTGATCTTATTGATAGTCAGGTTATTTTGCAAGATAGAGAAGATTTAGACAGTCCTCCATTTCAAGGTGTTGATACAAATACAACATTTAATACTTCTACAAGTGCATTACAACTTACAAATCCAGCTACAAACGCAACGGGAGAATACGCTTTTAAAGATGTATTAGATTTAGGTGCTGTATTTTCTCTTGATTTAAGAAGAGTAATCCGTTCTGTTGGGTTTGTTATTGGTACAGATATAGAAACCATAATTCCAAGTGGATCTTTTTGGGATGATTATGCTATTAATGGTAATTTTGATGGTGCAGCAGCAGATGAAGCTAATACACAAATACAGGTAGCAACATCACAAACAGCATCAGGAACTTTTGGAGGATTTAATAACTTTGCTAATGGAACATTTAAAGGTCGTAGATTTAAATTTAAATTGATTTTAGAAACAACTAATGTTTCACAAAATATGAACGTACAGCAAGCAGGTTATACAGCAGAATTTCAGTCAAGGACAGAACAGAATTATCAGGCAGGAGGCAGTACCTCTACCGCACCACAACAATCTGGTACGTCAGCAAAAACTGTTTCATTTGGAACGCCATTTTTTGTTGGTACTTCATCATTAGGAGGAGCAAATGCTTTCTTACCTTCTGTAGGAATAACAATACAAAATGCTCAATCAGGTGATTTCTTTACTGTAACCAATGTTTCTGGTACAGGATTTACTGTAAGTATTAAAAATGGTTCTAGTTTTGTAGATAGAACTTTCACATTCCAAGCTGTCGGTTATGGTAAAGGGGTGTAATATGAAGAAAAGTATTATTTGAATGAGCCAAGTATCGGACTATAATATTGCCAATGCTTCGGGAGCTTCTGTAAGAAGTGACCTTAATGCTGTTTTTGATGCGATAAAAACTCTTAATAGTGGTGGTTCTGATCCAACAAATACAGAAGCATTTATGCCCTATGTTGATACGGCAGATAATAATAATTTAAAGATAAGAAATTCATCTAATAATGGTTTTACCACTGTTGGCCCAGTTGATACAGCAAATCTAGGTTTATTACCTGCTACTGGTGGCAGCATGACGGGTGTTTTAGCTTTAGCAAGTCAAAATGCAGGTGCTCCTTCTATACATTTTGGTGATTCAACAACAGGCTTCTTTAAAAAAGCCTCAAACCAAATAGGTGTAGCTGCCTCTGGTACAGAACAGTTATTTCTTGACCAGAACGGGATAACATTAAATTTACAAAACGAAGTCAGATTTGGTGATGCAAATAGTTCACATTATGCAGCAATAAAAGCACCAAGTACTATATCTACAAACTTTACCCTTACTCTCCCTGTGAATGATGGGAGTAATGGAGAATTTTTAAAAACCGATGGATCGGGAAATTTATCTTTTGCATCAGCAACAACAAGTTTAACTAATTTAAGTGCGAGTAATCTAACTTCTGGAACAGTACCAAATGCACGATTTCCTGCCACACTACCAGCAGTTAGCGGTACAAATCTTACAAATTTAAATGCTACTCGTTTAACATCAGGCACTTTACCAAACGCACGTTTTCCTTCAACTTTACCTGCTGTAAGTGGTGCTAATTTAACTGGAATAAAACAATTAAAAGCTTATGTAAATTTAAAAGGTACTGGAACTGTTTCTATTAGACAATCTTTTAATGTTAGTTCTATAACTGATAATGAAACAGGTGGATACCAAGTTAATTTCACAAGTAATATGAGTTCATCAAATTATATAATTACACATTGTATTAGCCAAGATAATGCAAACCATAATAGTCATGGTTGTTTATATATTCGCAATAGCACTATTAGCACCTCAAGTTTTAAATCAAGAACTTTTAAAGATACAAGTTCTGGAGAAACAGTAGATAAACTTATGGTTTCATTTATGGTTGTTGAGAACTAAAATATAAATAAAAACTATGGCAAACTCTGATAAAAGAATTGTTTATATGCAAGACGATGGAACAGTAGCTATCGTAATCCCTACTGATAACTGTGGTTTAACAGTTGAAGAAATACAAGCTAAAGATGTGCCTGATGGAAAAACTTCGTATATAATAGATGCAACAGATGTTCCTACCGATAGGAGCTTTAGAAACTCTTGGACTTATACGGAGTAAATTATGGGATTCGGCATTGACATGGCAAAAGCTAAAGAAATACATAAAGCAAATATAAGAGAAGCTAGAGAGCCATTACTTACAGCACTTGATGTAGATTTTCAAAAAGCATTGGAAACTTCAGCTAGTACTACTGATATTGTTGCTAAAAAACAAGCATTAAGAGATGCCCCTGCTGATTCTGGTATAAGTGCAGCAACAACAGCCGATGAATTAAAAGCACAATGGAATACTTCTATTCTTGGTACTTCACCTTACAGCTAATGGCAATTACTCCTGGTGTTTATGATATGACCGTTCAAAGAAGATCGGATCATAATGTTCAACTTGTTTTTAAAGATAGTAATAATAGTGCAATAAATCTAACTGGATATACAGTAGAAGCCCAGGTTTGGGATAATTCTCGTTCCAATAAATATGCAGACTTTGGAGTTACATATACTAATAGGACTGCTGGAACTATAGATATAGCTTTAACTGATGTTCAAACTGCAACATTTACTCCTGATTTTTTGAATTACGATGTATTGCTTACAAACCCAAGTGGACTGAAAGAATACTATTTAGAAGGTAAAGTATTTATGAGCGAAGGTTACACAGCATGACTTCAGTTAACATCACTACTACCAAAAATACTGTTACAGTAAATGAAGGAGATACAACTGTTGTAGATATTGCAACTCAAGGTCCACAAGGACCAGCGTTTGCTGCAACTGGAACTATATTGAATGATTCCAATAAAATAGATAACTCTATAGTGTATTTTTCTTCATCTGATGGTACATTTAAAGCAGATGCTACTCGTACTGTAGAAAACTTAGTCGATGGAGGTTCGTTTTAGTGGCTAACACAATCAGAATTAAAAGGTCTACTGGCTCGTCAGCACCTACAACATTAGCAAATGCAGAATTAGCATTTAGTGAAGGTAATGAAATTGGATATGTGGGAGTGGGCACAGGGGGAGCAGGAGGTTCCGCTACGACTATCAATAAAGCGTTTGGTAAAGGTGCTTTCTTTGATAAAGATACGGTAAGAACAACAAACCATGTTTTAGCTGGTGCTGCTTCTGGAAGTTCTGCTGCTCCTACATTTAGAGCTTTAGTTTCAGATGATATCCCTTCGATAGCACATACCAAAATATCTGATTTTGATACAGGTGTAAGAACAAATAGATTAGATCAAATGACTGCACCAACAGGTTCAGTTTCATTTAACTCACAGAATATAACAAACGTAGCCGATCCAGTAAACGCACAAGACGCTGCTACTAAAGGATTTGTAGAAGCTACATCTCAAGGTTTAAATGTTAAAAATTCATGTGTTGCAGCAACAACTGGAAACATAACAATATCAACTGCTCTTAATAATGGAGACACATTAGATGGAGTTACTCTTGCAGATGGGAATAGAGTATTAGTTAAAGATCAGTCTACTGCATCTCAAAATGGTATTTACGTTGTGGGGTCTTCTCCATCAAGAGCAGATGATTTAGCTTCTGGTTCTAATGCTGCTGGTATGTTTACCTTTGTTGAGAAAGGAACGGTAAACGAAGATAACGGTTTTGTTTGTACTTCTGACTCTGGATCTGCTGTAGTAGGAACTAATAACCTAACTTTTGCTCAATTCTCTGGTGCTGGTCAGATTACAGCAGGAGATGGTTTAGATAAGTCTGGTAATACTTTATCTGTTGACCTTAAGGCTAATGGTGGTCTTGTAATTGAATCTACAGAAATTGCTGTTGATTTAGCTGCTAGTTCTATAACTGGAACGCTTGCTGTAGGAGACGGTGGAACGGGTGCTACAAGTGCAAGTGCAGCAAGAACAGCTTTAGGGTTAGTAATTGGAACGGATGTCGAACCACACAGCGATAAGCTTACTGAGCTTGCAACTATGGGTCAGACAACAGCTAATGCTTTGGCAGATTTACTTGAAGCAGAAGTTCAGATACTAGATGGAGCAACAGTAACAACAGCAGAGTTAAATATTTTAGACGGAGGTACATCTGCAACATCAACAACACTTGCTACTGCTGACCGTATGGTAATTAATGACGCTGGAACAATGGTACAAGTTGCGTTATCGGATCTTGTTACTTTCCTTGAAAATGGTGCTGTTTCTGGTTTCGATCTTGATGGTGGAACTTATTAAGCCATAGGAGGTTATAGCTCATGGCAAATGTCATTAAATTAAAAAGAGGAAGTGGTAGCGATCCAAGTACAAGTGATCTTGTTGTTGGAGAAGTAGCGGTAAGAACTGATAACGGTAAATTATTTACAAAAAAAGATAATGGAACTATTGCTGAAATAAGTGGTAGTGGTGGTGGTGCTGCAAGTAACTTCTTTATTAATACACTATCCTCATCATCTGGATCAGGTGGGGGTAGTGCTTCTTTTAATGGAACCGCAACCAGGTTTACTTTAAGTAACCCACCTTCTGTATCAGCACAACAACTTCTTGTTTCTGTTAATGGTGTTGTCCAAAAACCTAATTCTGGAACTTCACCTAGTGAAGGGTTTGCTATAGATGGTAATGATATTATATTTGCTTCCGCACCAGCTACAGGAGCAGGGTTTTTTATAATTACTTATGCAGAGTTAGCAGTAGGAGTACCGTCTGATAACAGTGTTACAAGTGCAAAAATAGCCGATGGAGCGATTGTAAATGGTGATGTTAGTAGCACAGCAGCAATAGCTGGATCAAAAATTTCTCCTGATTTTGGATCGCAGAATATAGTCACAACTGGCAATTTAGAATTGGGAGCATTACCTAATACTGTTACTAACTCATTGTTAAAAATTGCGATTCAAGATACAGATGGTACTTTCAAATCTGATGACACAGTTAAAATAAACCCTGCACAAAACGTATTAAATGTTAATGGTTTAAATATCGGATCAACACAAATAAGAACAAATAACACTGAAGAGCTTGTATTAACTACTGGTTCTGGTAATGGTACTACTGATATAAAAGTAAATCCTACACAAATTACACTTAAAGGTAATGTCGATGTAACTTCTGGTATTGACGTAACAGGAAATATCACAGTTACAGGAACAGTTGATGGGGTTGACGTAGCTGCACTTAGCACAAGTAATGCTGCCAAAATGCCTTTAACTGGTGGTACATTTACAGGTAATGTAACTTCACAAAAAATTGTACCTGTAAACGATTCTCAGTTTGATATTGGAGAAAATGCTACTCGTTTTGCAAATGGCTATTTTGACACATTATATGGTGACGGCTCAAACCTTACAGGTATTACCTCAACAACAATAAACAACAACGCAGATAACAGAGTTATTACTGGCTCTGGTACTGCTAATACTTTAAATGGTGAGTCAACTTTACTTTTTCATAATGGTAGATTAGATGTAACACAAACAACAAGTTCATCTGATTCTAAAGTTGTTATTAGAAACTCTAATACTCCCGGCTCTGGTAGTTTAAGGTTAGAATTTCAATATGGAACAGGAAATACAGAGGGAACGGACAGATTTAGATTCGGATATGTTGAAGGGTTTAGAGCAGGGGGATCGAATGATGGTGGATTAATATTTGGTACTAAACCAAGTAATGCTGGCGCACCTACAGAACGCATGCGTATAGATTCGGCTGGAAATGTAACTGTAAAAACAAATGACGTAGCATTAAGTGGATCTGGGACACTAAGAATTAACAGTGGTTCTACTGCTGGAGCGTTAAATTTAGATGGTGGATCAAGTAATCATGGTGGTGAAATAAATTTAACAGGCGGTAGTAATGGTGGAAGGATACAATTTAGAACTGGACAAGGTTCTGGACAACAATCCGAAAAAATGCGTATTGATGAAAACGGAAGAGTTGGTATAAATCAAACTAATCCTGATAGATGTAAATTACACGTTGTTGGTGATGATACTGATGGAGATATTGTTGCTAAATTTAAAAGCGGTGGTGGCGGTGCAAACTCTACATCATTTATTGCTTTAATTTCTGGTTATCCTGATACGGGTGGTGATTTAGAAGGTCATGCTTACATTGGGTGCAAAAGAGCAGGAGCAGGTAATAATTCACGTTTGATTTTTCAAACTTATGGAGGTGGATCGTCACTTAGCACAAAAATGACTATTTCAGAAGGTGGTAATATTGGTGCACCTAGCGGAACAAATATTTATAATGCTTCTGATGAAAGACTTAAGAAGAATGTAGTTGATATTGATAAAGGTTTATCTGCTATAAAATCGCTTCGACCTGTTTCCTTTAATTGGATTGATGGTTTTTGTGACGAAGAAAAAGAGACGCTATATGGTTTTATTGCACAAGAAGTACAGGCTGTTGACACTAATTTAATTCAGAATTTTTCTCAAGAACTCATAGTCAACGAAAATACAATCAATGATGTTTTAAGAGTAAATGAAAAGTTTATTATCCCGATGCTTGTTAAAGCAGTACAAGAACTAACTGCTAAAGTAGAAGCATTGGAGGCTGGCTAAATGGGATTAACCCAAGTATCTACAGGTGGAATAGAAGATGGCAGCATAGTAAATGCTGATTTACATTCGGCTGCAAATATAGCAAAATCAAAATTAGCTTCATTAGATATTGTTAACGCTGATATAAATGCAAGTGCAGCGATAGCAGGGTCAAAGATTTCTCCTTCTTTTACATCAGATATTACTATCACAGATGTAAACCCTGCATTACTTTTAGTTGATTCAAATAATAATAGTGATTACGAACTTGGAAATCAAGATGGAACTTTTAGATTAAGAGATAGCACAAACACGACTAATAGAATGACTCTTAGTTCTACTGGTCAGTTTGATTTTGAAGGCAATGTAGATTGTAATGCTGGTCTCGATGTTACTGGTGATATTACAGGAAATGGAGATTTAACTATTACATCTACTGGACCAACTATAAATTTAGTTGATTCTAATGATAACCCTGACTACAGAATCCTTGTAAATAGTGGCTTATTTAAAGTTAGAGATACTACAAATAACTCTGATAGATTTATCATAAATACGGACGGTCATGTTGATGTACTTGGCAATCTAGACGTTGGTGCTGGTATTGACGTAACAGGAAATATCTCAGTATCAGGAACAGTAGATGGCAGAGACTTGGCAACTTATGGCACAAAACTTGATGGAATTGAAGCTTCAGCAACCGCAGATCAAACAGCTTCAGAAATACTTACATTACTTTTAACGGTTGATGGTGCTGGTTCTGGGTTAGCAGCAGATACTTTAGACGGAGTTTCTTCTTCTCAGTTTTTAAGATCAGATACAGCAGATACAGCAAGCGGTGATATTACTTTTGGTGGTGGTGCTGGTGCTGCTACTATTGGAGCAAATAGTGACATAAGTTTTACTGCTGGAAACTGGACAGGAAACCATACAAAAATACAACATCACAACAGTAATTTATATATTATTGGTGGTACAAGTGGCATAGTTTTTAGAGAAAATACTGCAGATAGATGGCTTATTGATGGTTCAGGACATTTTGATCCGGCATCAGACAGCACTTATGATATTGGTTCTAATAGTGTAAGAGTAAGAAACGGATATTTTGATACTTTATATGGTGATGGTTCAAACCTTACAGGGATTAACTCAACAACTAATTTATCAACATCTACATCAACAACAGCCGTTACGATTGCTAGTAGTTCGGGTAATAACGCAACAATAAGCGAAGCATCTGGTTCGGCTGCTGGTGTTATGTCAGTTGCTCATCACGATAAATTAGATGGAATTGCTGCTGGTGCAAATAATATTACAAACAATAACCAGTTAACAAATGGGGCTGGATATGTGACGAGTAGCGGAAACACAATAATCGGTACTGACTCAGATATAAATACTTCGGGTGCAACTGTAATTGACCAGCTAAACATGACAGATGGTGTAATACAATCTCATAGCACAAGAACTTTGACTTTAGCTAATTTAGGTTATACAGGAGCTACAAACGCAAACAACATTACAAACAATAGTCAAATTTCAAATGGTCGTGGATATTTAACTAATGTTCACTCTGCTAGATCTGCTGCAACTAATGGTTATGTACGTTATAGAGATGGCACACAATTCGTATGGGGCAATGTAAATTTAAATCATAATTATTGGACTACAAAATCTTTTGCAACAGCTTTTCCAAGTGTTTGCAGGGCTGTCATAGTTACTCCAAATGATTCTAGTGTTGCTGGTACTGCCCAAAGAAATATGCAGGTTAAATCAGTTAATAGAAGTAACTTTCAAGGATATAGTGGACAAAACACAAACCCTGCCAACCACTTCTTTATTGCTGTAGGTTATTAACATGAAATTTTACGCACACATTGATAGCACAACAAATCAACTTCTTGGTTGGTATAACGATGAAGCACATGATACGATTCCAGAGCCAAATATTGAAGTAACTGAAGCTCAATGGGCAAATGCTTTGGATAATGACCATAACAAAGTAAATGCTGATGGATCGTCAGAAGTAGCAGACTTTAGAACAGATGAAGAAAAAAGTACTGATGCTAGAGAATATCGTGATTATTTACTAACTTTATATGTTGACCCTATTGTTTCTAATGCACTTAGATGGGCAGACCTGTCAACTACAAAACAAGATGAATGGAAAGCTTATAGACAAGCATTATTAGACGTACCAACACAAGGTTCGTTTCCTACCTCTGTGACTTGGCCTACAAAACCTGTCTAATTTAAATAATACTGGTAATATTACTATAAATACATAATTTTATGGACGCAACTACAGCAAAACAAATTACTCAATGGAGAGAAGAGTTAAAAACTCACAGAGAAAAACTCGAACAAGCACAATTAGTTGTTGCTCAAGAAACTAAACTTATCGCAATGATTGAGGGCGGTATTCAGTTTGGGGAGAGTTTGTTGAAGCAGACCGTAGAAGAACACCTGCAATCAGATAAAGTGGAGTCAGTCCAACAATCAGAAAAAGCACCATCAAAGAAATAGGTGCTAAAGCCTTTATTAATGCTTCTTTAATCATGTTTCAAAAAATAGCGAATGTTCTCAGCATTGTTTCTTTCCTTATGGTAACTTCTGTTATTGGTGGAGGATACTTTGGCTACAAATATGTAACATCAGAACAGTTTAAAGCCAAGATGATGAATGAAGTTCTTGGTAAT
>Ga0181414_1000502_pt1 | contig 11915 bp, 14 predicted proteins | sample 37SPOviralmetaG_FD_130139 | JGI IMG/M metagenome (GOLD analysis project Ga0181414, IMG submission 130139) | Marine viral communities from the oligotrophic San Pedro Time Series (SPOT) site, San Pedro Channel, CA, USA - 37 SPOT_SRF_2012-11-28 | ecosystem: Environmental > Aquatic > Marine > Strait... | reverse complement strand
TAATGTTTTTAAAAAAAATTAATGGTTAATGGGTTGAAATGGATTAAAAGTTGTTTGAACTCCTTGACTAACACAATCGTCGATAAGACCTTTCCACATTTCATTGTATTCTTCGTGTTGAAATATCATAGGGCATTGAAGTCCTAAATTCATTAAATAATTAAAACAAGAAGTCGAACAATTCTGCGGTTCACAAGTCGCTAAAGTTGTCTGAAGTATATCTAACATTTTACAGATTATTTCGGGAGGCTTAATCATATTAATTTAGTAAATAAAAAAAGTGGCTAAGGTAAACTCACATAAAATAGGGATTATGAATATTATTTTCAACACCTTATTTTTCTCGAATTTACCCTAGCCACTTTTATTATTTACCATAATATTTTATGAGACCAATATTTCGCACTATCTTTTGAAGTCGCTTTCCCGTGTCTCTTATAATATAATTCTTTTCTTTTCTTGTCATTATGGTCTAATGATTTATAGTGGCCTAATTTATCTTTGAATTGTCCGTAATTCTTATCTCCGAAACCGATTTTCTTAGGATTACCTTTACTCGATTTCACATAAACATAATATTTATATTTAGATTTCGTTTCATTTTTGAAAGGTTTATACAAAGTTTTCTTCATTATATTCAATATAGATTTAAATTTATTAAGCAAAATAACAATCAAAGCGGCCGTCTTTAATGGTCGCGACCTTGAGTAATTCAAGGTAGACACGAAGAGTGTAGTCTCCCGCACCTAAATCATTTGTATCATACATAAGAGTAATCCCCTTATTATTAATTCGTTCGTTTCTATTCGGTTTAATCGCGACCCACTTGAAATCCTTATAAAGACCCCGCACTTCGTCATTCTGAATATGTCCTTCAAATCTTCCATTTGTAATAGAATTCGGGCCTTGAGCCGAATATTCAGCACGGGCTACGAAAGGAACTTGACCTTCGGCTTGTTGAGTAGTGTGGAACTGAAGTGCTTCATTCTCCCTATCTTGTGGGAACTCGTCTCTATCGTTATAATTTAAATTCAGCGACAGAGAAGCGACTGCGTCGCTCGCTTTAGCAGTGCCGTCTCCCAGTAGAAGAGACTGCGAAAGATAATTATTATTCTTTTGAACTCCCGCTATAACCTTAGAAACAAGACGGCCATTACCACCTATATTCATAGAGAAATCGTTAAAAGAAGCCGCCGCTTGTTGTCTCTTCGCGATACGATAATCAACATACGAGAAACTTAGCGTCTTATTCTGTTCTTCATATTTTCTCATAATTTCGCCGTCGTATGAAATACTATCGTAAATCAATTTCAATTCGTCAAGGTCTATAGGGTAAGAAACATTAGCAGTTCCACCAAGAGCGACGCACATTCGGTTCGAATTATCGGCACCCGCTAGCGAAGTCGTTTCGTCAGCGAAAGTGAGGTCAATATGAATTTCGTCCTTAATCATAAATGCGGGTAGTTGATTAAATTTCAAGAACGGGAACAAGTCCGAAAGGTAGATTGAATAAACTGGGGCTTCAGAAATAGTTTCCGCGGAGGTCGCGTCGTTAACTTGAAATGGTAATAATTGTGTCTGGTGGAGACCAGCGCCGTTGTCCGTAGGATAACGGCCTAAATCTATTCCGAAAGCGGGAGCAGAGGTGTCGGAGCCGTCGGAATAATAAGGGCCGTGGTTAATACCACGCTGACTTAAGTATTGTTCCCTTTCTCTGTTATTTTCATTCGTAAGGAAAAGGGAATGATATGCGTGAAGCGACGGAAAATCTTGAACCGAACATACCGTTTGAGAACCGATACGGAGTTCAGCCGACTTAATCAACTGGCCGACACCTATCTGAAGGGGAAAATAACTACGGGCGTTCGTAGTGGGAACGCAACCCAGTGTTATCTTAGAGTTCGAATGAAGGAAACCAGCGACGCGGTTTAGAGTAAATCGGGCTTTACTCTGAGACTTAGTCGCGGGGTCAATAATATCAGTCTGAAGTATCTGTCCGTATTCAGACGGGATTTCTCCGATTCTAATCAAGTCTGGAATTCTATCTTGAGAAACTTCTTCGGGTGAAGGTTTTCTATCTATATCAGCCATTTTAATAACTTATATATTATTAAAATTTATAAAATAAAAAATGTTTTTGAAAATTAATAGAAAAAATTAAGAAATTACTTGAACGCCGCCTTCACTAAAGGCAATCGAAGTCTTATGTTTAATAAATAGATAAGCGGAGATAGGATTTCCGTCGTCTAATTCATTTGTCATTTGAATTGAAAATTGTGCGTTCGAAAAATCCACACCTTCACTATCGAGCATATCATAGAGAACACCAACACCCCAAGACGCACCGCCTTCTGGAATGAGGCGATACGAGGTGAGAGCCGCGTCATTAACCGTATAATTTCTATTAGAATTAACGGGTGAAACTGAAGTGCGATTATGAATATCTTCGGGAATAATGGAACTTAAGAATTGTTTAATAACTTGAGGGTCGCATACTGCGACTTTACTATCTGCGGAGAAATTAGTTTTAGTTTCGTAATGATATGGGAAACGCTCGCCATTTCTGAGGAAGGTAATATCTTTTAAATTCGCTAAGGCTCCTCCAGCAACCGCGGGAACACCACCAGTCGCGACTTTAGCGGGCATATAAGTTAGGAAGCCGTCTTGAGATAAATTGTTTACGAAGTTTGAAGGAACGAAATTCACAAAAGCACCGAGAACCTTAGACAATGCTAATTGATAATTAATAATAGAATTTGTGCTTTCTAAGGTGGCGAAATATGAGGTGATTGAGTTGAAAGAAAACATACCAGCCTTCTGAGGCATTACACCTTCGGGAACTATAACTTCACAAGTAAGAGATAACTCGTTTAACTCATAGAAACAATCGGCGATATTAGTTGTCGTCCCGTCTGTAGAATAGAAGAACTGACTATCGGGACTTAAATGAAGTTCAATCTCGAGTGGAAACTGGTTGAGTGGGAGAGAACCTCCGCCCAGCGTCATACCCGAAGGAAGAGGAACACACCACGAACAAGCACCTCCAGCCCTTACGACATTATTCTGAAAAGCCGCGTAGTTAGGCATAATTAAGGCACTCTCAGACAAGTGTCCTATCTGGTCTTGAGAACCAGCAAGCGTCGGAAGATAGGAAGCCATAAATCGTGAATAATGTCTAATATGTTCTGCGACTTGTTTCGTTTCGGCGTGTCTAAAAATCAACTGGTCGAATGCTCCATAAATACCTAATTTCTGAGAAGCCATAGCCTCCGACGCGGCAGCACCACCACCAGCCGCGGGGTGTAGCGTTCCAGCCGCGTCTCTCCAAATGTTTAATTGTCCGTTTACTCTAAGCGACGATAAATCAAGGAAACCATTCTGACGGCCAACCGTAAAAGTCAATACTGGATTACCATTCTTAAAAGAAACTTTTCCCGAGGCGGGAACATTGTTCGGGTCAATATCAAGATATTTCTTACTCATTTTATACTTTACATTATTTTTTTTTATAATGAAAAATTTTAAAGAATTACACTTAGAAAAAAAAAATTATTTATCACGATTATCCATAATACAAATCATAAGGGGCTTAATATATCCTATTTTATTTTCGTCTTCTTCAGTTCCGTCGTCGTGTCCGAACCGAAATCCTTTCTTAGGTTTTCTTAAAAACCGAATTTCAACATTATCTTTCTTATAAAAATATTCGTGAAAATATTTCGTATGAGTTGAAGCGGGTAAAAGAAATACAAAGAGACCTCGACTATGGTGAGCCTTTTCAACAAATTTTCCGATTTTTCCGTCAAATAAAGGGTGGATATAACCTATTTCATTATTCCAATCTTTTTCTAAAGCACTATTCTCGGCTGTGTAATATTTATCTACTAAATGATTATTATCCGAAGCACACATATCACAAGTGAACTCGAACTCATTTTTGAGGTCTTCCCATATATCGGGAGGTGTTCTTAAATATTTCATTTTTTTCGAACAACTAAACGATAAAGTATTTTTAGCGATATTTTGTTTCATTTAATATTAGATTAGATTTTTAAACTATAACTTGAACTGAATCACCTTTAATTAGAATTCTTCTTAAATGATAGACAAAACACATTAGTAATTTATTTTTAGTCGGTGGCTTATCTACACCCGCCGCCGTTCTCTCATTATAGAAAAGTTGAAGTTGATTTGTCTTATTATTTAGATTTGAAACTCCGTCATTCAGAGCATAACCCCGAGAGCAGATAAAATTCCGATTGTAATCGCAGAACGAGCGAGGAACAATACGGGCCGCATTCAAACTCTTCTCAACCTCACATAAATGCTGCGCTGAAATAGACTTACCGCCATTCACCTTAGAAACGGAAACTGGACGGCTCGGAGTTAATTTATCGTCGATAACCCACTGATAGTCCGTTAGGTTGTCTATAATCCCTTCTAAGCCAGTTCGGTTAGACTGGAGGCGGCCGTCCATAGCGAGCGTTTCAACAGCATAAGGAATATTCGTGTCAGTCAGTCCAGCACCATTCCCTCGGCAACCTCCGATTAACTGAGGCACCGTATAACTGGAAGCGTCAGTCGGAATACATATAATTGATTTAGCCCGAGTATTACTTAGAGGAAGATTAACCGTGGCGTTTCTATTCGACGATAAAAGCGAATGCTTGTAGTTAGTCGCACTTAAAATATCGAACTCAATAGCCCCGCCTTCTCTCAGTTTAGCGAGCATTCCTTTCTCGTAGCGGTCGTCGAGCGAAACTTGTTGACATACGATAGACATATCTGAAACCGTATAGGAAGTGTCGTAGGCCGTGTAAGGAGACATAGTCTCAAGACCCGCAGTGTCATTTCTCTGGCCGTCTACCGCAGCCGAAAAAACAACGAAATTTCCCGAAGTGATATTTGTTCCATTCAGTTGTCTGTTCTGAAGTGCGGCTTGAAGTTCTAACCTAACGAAACCACCACTCATAGTAATATCGGTGATAACGCCGTGAGTTTGAACCCCAGCACCCGTCTGAATTTGTGCTGTTAAATTCGGGTCGGTTTTAGAACATATTCCGATAGGTTCTCCCTTCACAAAGGGACACGACGAAACGCTTGTAATGTTATTCTGTTTATTTAAGAAAATATACTGAGTGGTTGTCATACTATCAGCGGGCCACTGAGTTCCCGCTGCGTCGACGCCGTGGAAGAGAGGGTTCTGCTGAATGCGTCTCCACCGATTAACACTATCCATAGTTTTAACAACACGGGAAGCGTCCTCAAGGTCGATTTCAATAAATAAACCTTGTGTCGCCATAACTGGGAAAATTTTCTTACTATCGGCGAAAATACCCGTGTGAAGGGGCAGACAACACTTAACCGTTGTGAAATCAAGATTTCCGTAATTACGGCCAGCGGGAACTGGGTCATTCACGAAGTAAGGGTTCGAACTGATATTAATTAACTGACTTTCAGAAGTTCCTAGAGTTCCGCGAGATTTAGGGTCTCCTACAGTTGAACCTTCTTTCAAGGCTCTCATTTTTCGCATACTCTCGTCTTGATCGTAAGAATATTCCATAGCAACTTTAGTGTTATAGTCGGACACCTCCTCTAACAATACATTTCTAGAACCGCTGTAAATTCTCACATTTTTAATTAAACTTTGACCGCCGATTTGAGGGTCTAACTGAAGCCTTGTAGGCTGCGCCCCGAGTGCGAGTTTGACCTCGAAATTTAAATAACTATTAGCGCCGTCCATAAATTTCACAGTAGGAGGAATTTCAAATTCAACAAGGCGGCCGCCTTTACCCGCTTGACAAGTATAGTCAAGGCCATTTGTCGAAGTAATAGAAACTTGAGATTGTGTCATAGGGATTTTCTCGTCATTCTTCCAAAACGAACTCATTTTATATTTAATAAATAAAATAAATTTAATAAAAAAAACACAATAAAAATTAACTTAAATATTGAGAATTTAAAAAAAATAATGATTCTTTTCTTAATAACTTCTTCCGACGGCCACGGTTGTTGAAGAAGGCGCCGCTAAAGATTGTGCTTGAGATTTTAATTGAGAAACTTCAGCGGCTCCTTTAGTGTCTGCGTCGTCGCTATCTCCTATGGCTTCTAATCCAGCACCCGCACCCGCTATTAATGCTCCCGCTATTTCAGTGGCCGCACCGAATACTGGTATTTCCATACCTAAAGCACCTACGACTTCAAGTCCCGAGCCAGCGATATTCGCCACATTTCCTACTCGGCTTAACCAATTATCACCTAGTCCACCTTGTTTAATATCTTTATAAATTCCTAATCCGCCACTTATTACACCTCCACCCACACGAAGACCTCGGTCAATACCGAGTTCAGTAATTTCTCCAGCGGGTAGTAAGGCGTCTTTAGCGGTTGAGTATGCGTCCCTTCCTAGTTCACCCGCTCTCGCTAAAACACTCGTTTCCTCGGCGGCTGCTGGTGCGTTTAACGCTAGTGCTTCTGGAATTCCTAATGCTGCGTCGTCCCCCGCCCTCAACGCTGCTTGTTCTGCTCTCCCCGTAGTATCATAGTAGGCCTTACTTTCGGCTGCTATTCTCGCGTCTCGAGCCGCGAAATCGGCTTCTTGTGCGCGACGGGCAGTCCGAGCAACTTCACCTTCACCCGTAATAGCCGTCTGAATTCTTGAACCTAAACTTTCAGCCTTAGTGTAATTAGCCGCTTCTACTGCGTCTCTACCTACAAAACCACCACCAGTAAACTTAGGCATTGTTTCTAATCCTTCAATCGCCTCGGCCTCGGCTGCGGTCATTTCAGTAGATAATCTATCTACACCTCCCTCCGCCTCTTCTACGGCAAGGGGTTCGGGCTCGGGTTCGGGTTCAAAACTCGGTTCGGGTTCGGGTTCGGGTTCGGGTTGTGGTGTTCTCGCCGTTTCTTTAGCGAAAGATTGTCTTAATGGTTTACCCGCTAAATCTACACCTTCCGCAGCCGCTCCCTCTTTCGCTTCTAGAATAGACGCTTTAACTTCGTCTATACCCGCTCTCCTCGCTTGACTGGCCTCGTATTCTGCGGGGGAGAGGTCTTGAACCGAGCGTCCTTCGGTGTAAATTTCGTCCGCCCTTCCAGCGTCTACAAGTTTTTGTTCTTCAGCAGTCCATAAAGGACGACCCGCCTCAATCTCACGGGCGGCATTCATTACCGACCCGTGTTTCCTTACAGCCGCAGCCTCAACTTGTCTTCCTTCTTCAATAGCGCGACGCGTTCCTTCTTTTCTAGCCGCTACATTCAAGTAGGAAGGAAGTTCCGCTAACTCTGTTTCCGTCGCGGCTTTCGCAATTGACCTAACTCCTATCCCAGCCTTTCCGTCTTGATAATATTGTTCCGCCCGTGCGGCTCCTTCAGCGGCTAACTTCTTCGCTTCTTTCAAATTCTTTAAACCACCGCGAACTGAATTCATAGCCGTAGAACCTTTCAACATACTTATTCCTCCCGCCATTGTTTTCTCTTCGTCTTGTTCTCCTTTTAACTGGTCTATTTGACCCGCTAACTCATTATTGAAACCTTGAATAGTCGAGTTCATTTCACGAATATGGTCTGCGTATGAATTGTGCGTGTCAACTCCACTTGAATAAAGAGCGTTCATTTTTATATTTATAATATAAAATTTTATTAATCAAAAATTAGATAAACTTTTTGTCGCCTTCACCTATTTTTTTCTCAAACCTTAAATAAGCGGTGGCTGGATTTGTTTGAAGGTCTAAATATAAAAATGAGTAAGGTGCGTCGTCTATGGCGTAATTATAAAGGTCAGTGAATATATTCGGAAACATATCCCCATATTCTTCTTTGATTTTCTCGAGTTCCTTTTTATTCTGTTGTTTCATTATAATAATATCAGTCGCATTATTACGGATTAAACCACTAACGGCACGGAACGATTGAGTTGTGAATAATAACATTCCTATTCCGTAATGTCTGAAACGCGTGGCTAAAAAAGATACGGCATTATTCTTAGAGAAATCTTTTGTTAGAATATCGTCTAATAATACTGCGACTGACGGCCTTTCAAAATCTTCATATTGTTTTTGACTTTCTACTAAATCAGTAATCATACTATCGTCGTAATGGTCTTCACAATCGAAATATTTATTTAATAATTTCCCTTTAGGGTCTGCGTTCAAGGTATTACTAATTATTTTCACCATATCGAATTTATCCTTATACATTTCGGGCGAACATAATAAATTTACGACTAAGTTCGATTTACCTTGTTTCACTGAACCTACAATCAAGACTAAAGCGGGAGGTTGAGGAAGGTGAGGGTGAATATCTTTATATTTCTCGTCTTGTTCGGGGTCTTTGACTTTGTAAACCTTCGGGGCTTTTTTCTCCATTTATTATTATTATATAATTTAATTATATTTAAATTTTAATAACAACCCGAATAAGGATTGTATGTTTTAGGCGGTGTTATGGCTTGTCTAAGTTTTTTCTTCAATTCGTCTTCCTCGGATTTAACCCTTAATGCTTCTTGTTTTTCTTTCTTTCTTTGTTTCCTTAATGTTTCATATTTCATAATTCCTTCCATAACTGCGTCGTCTATTGATTTTTGAGGCGGAGAATTATGAGGTGTCTTCGGTGGTGTCGGATTAGAATCACCTATAATTTCATTTTCTAATTGTTCTACTTCTTTCTTTTTCTTTAATCTTTGTAAAGTTGATTTCTTATTATCTAATTCTTTATCTTGTTTCCGTGCTTGAGCCTTAGCCTTTCGAACGGCCATAGCCTTCTCTCGTGCTGCTTTTAATTTTTCCTTATGGGCTTCCGACATAGGTGGGCGCTTCTTGAAAGGTTTTCCTTTCTTAGTTAATCGAGGCGCCACTTCTTCGGGAGGCGGTTCTACTTTCTTTTCAAAAGCGAATATTTCTTCGGGGTCAATATTATCTTTCTTTGATTTTACTTCTTCAATAATTTGTTCCTTTTCTTCGTAAACCATATTAGGGTTTAGTTCTTCAGTTTCGGGGTCGGGTTCAAGTTCGGGCATTTCTTCTTCGTCGGGTATAAAATCCATTTTAACTTCGGGTATAAAATCCATTTATATTTATAACAATATTTTAATTTATTAATTAAAAAATACTGAATTTTATTAAACTTTATTATTAATTCTTTTCTTTTAGAATTTCCAATAAATATTTGAGAAATCGGTAAAATCTTAATTAAAAGTGGCTAGGGTAAATTCTCAAAAAAGAACGACTAAAGTGAATGGCTTTTACAAGTATTTTTTCGAACATTTACCCTAGCCACTTTTCTTTATTTCATAAACCACCAAGAAGAAGCAGTTTCATTTATTCCATTCATAGACGGATTAGTATCTACTAATTGACTATCTTCTACAACTTCTTCGGCTTCTATATCTTTCTTAATATCTTTAATATAAGATTTAATATCAGAAATATCATTAAGGCATTTATCTAAATTTTCTCGAATTTCTTTCAATATTTCATTATTCGATTTTACATTCTTGACAACTGTTTTCATAGGATTTTTATCCATTTTTATACTATTAAATAAAATATTCATATTAAATAATAAAGATAAAAAATGAGCGAGAGTATAATAGTAGAAGCGCCGAGCGGTTTATCGGGTTTCACAATAGGAGACTTAGGTGTGTTTATAGGAACATTAGGTTCAGTCATAACTGGGATATTAATCGCACTTCAGCATTCAAGGTGTAAGAAAATTAAATGTTGTGGTTGTGAGTGCGACCGAGACCTAAAAGCAGAGGACGCAGCGAGGGAAGGAAGGCAGAGGCCAGCAGCCGAAGCGAATGAAGAAAGGGAAAGGGTAAGAGAACAAGAGGCCATTATTCCCGCTGAAGAAAATCAACAAAATAATGAATAAAATTTAAATATAAATATTTAGTAAATGGTTATGGAAACTCAATCAGTTTTATTTCTTAAAGCGAAATATCCGAAAAAAAAGGCCGAGAAGTGGTTAAAAGAAAATGGTTATAAAGTTAAGAAAGTTGACACGACAGAGACGCTTCATAGATATAGACAATTAGACCCTAAATTATTCGACCAGAAATCATTTAGAATGAAAAAAATAAAAGGGAATGATATAAAATTAGTTGTAGGAAAACGGAAACCTAAGAAAGGAAAATAATATCTTTTTCTAAATTCATTTTATAACAAAACCATAAACAATCGAATGAGGCTGAACTTTTAAGGTCGGGAGCGAAATTATACCGACGAGGGGGAATTAGGATTTGAATCATATCCTTAAATTTTTGAAAGTATTGATAACATAAAACCGACACGGGCATTATTAAAATAAAAGGTTTATCTAATTCTAAACACCTTTCAAGAATTTTCTTTTTGATAGAAAATGGTGGATTATCAACAATAATTTCACCCCGATTATTTTTAAAGAAATCCTCGTCATTATGAATAATATCAAAACCGAAATTTCTTAATTTCATTTCTCCATTAAAATAAAACGGACACCATATTTTTTTATCCTTAGGAATATAGGGGACAATATCCTTCCATATTTCTTCCGAAGTTATACAATCGTCGAATAATTTAGGTGAATAGTGTGAATAAGTAGCCATTATAATTTAAGTGAATATTTTATTTCTTCTTTTTTTTCGTCAAATGGGATTTATCTATTTTATATGCTTTTGATTTAGGATTTATAGCAGCATACACACGGGCGAAAGCCCACTGCTCTTTTGATTTAACTTGAGGTCTTACTGAAGACGGATTAGTTTTAAAAGCACCTATTCCCTTATTATAAATAATTTTCAAGCCCTTCAATTCATATCCAGTGGTTTTACTAATATCTTTTAAAGAATGTGATTTAGACAGAGGTTTAAAACCATATTTCCGATTATAATCTTCTTTATATGTCATTTATTAAGTATTGATAGAAAAATTAAAAATCGAGAAAATTAAACATTTCCCAGAATTTTTTTCTAAGTATAATATAAATGGATAGAAAAAAAGCATATAAAGATAATTTAGGAAATAATTTTAAAATGAGTGATATAAATAATATAATGAAATTTAAAGATTTTAAGGGGCTAAATAATTTCAATGCTAAAGTAGACCCTTTCATAAAAACAACACGAAGCGAAGTCGAACTTATGCTTATGAATTCGAAAAATTCGGAAAAGTATTACTTCGAATGGTTAGATTACAAAACTAAAATTAAACCTTACTATGACATTGATATGTTCTACGAAACAATTGAAGAATACAATAAACAAATACCATTAATAGAAGAACAAGTTCTTAAAATTCTAAGGAAATTATTCCCCGATACTTGTATCGCGATTAGTAGTTCTAACGGACTTAAGAAAAAAATCAAAACAACAAAAGGAGTTAAGAAGGAAATCCGTGGCTTCGCGGTTTCATATCATTTCGTTCTAAGCGATTATGAAACAACAGTAGAAGAACTTCGTGAATTTAACGAAGCCCATAAACTTTACGACCTTAAGTTCGAAGGACAAATGGATAAATATTCTAAAGAAAAAATATTCGACAAATCAGTTTACAGAGACGGAGGGAATATGCGGTTTCTTTATTCTTACAAACCTAATGACACGCGTCAAAAAATTCCCGTTAATTATTCAGACAATTATATGTTAACGAAACATATCATTCAAAGCACAGAAGAAACTAATCATTTTAGACGGCCTCTTCCTTCTAAGTCTCCGCCTTCTTCTCCACCGATTTCACCGAAGCCTCAAGTGGTTGAAGTGGAAACGGATAATATTCAAGAAGAAGAAATAGAAGAAGACCTTCCTCCATACGAACCGATTAAAGAATATGATATTAATAAAATTCAAGAATGTTTAAAAAATTTAGCGAACGAAGAATGTTATGAATACGACACTTGGATTAAAATAGGAATGGCTATTCATAATATTACAAACG
>Ga0181414_1000499_pt1 | contig 11960 bp, 10 predicted proteins | sample 37SPOviralmetaG_FD_130139 | JGI IMG/M metagenome (GOLD analysis project Ga0181414, IMG submission 130139) | Marine viral communities from the oligotrophic San Pedro Time Series (SPOT) site, San Pedro Channel, CA, USA - 37 SPOT_SRF_2012-11-28 | ecosystem: Environmental > Aquatic > Marine > Strait... | reverse complement strand
GTCTTTTCTAATGGACTCCACCAATAGTAATGATGTGTAGATAAGTAATCAATAATACCGAATGCACTTCTCTTCTTCTTATCAGGCGGTGCTATAGCATCTAGTAATGGTGCGGATAGTGCTACCCTGCCTGGGATTGGTAGTACACCACCTAAAATAGAGGTGAGAATTATCATCACCCTGTTGTCTTTAATATATCTCTTTGCAAGTGAGTAAACATCATTCAATACATGATACTCTCTAATAAATCCACCTAAGATCATAATACCAAAGATATAACCCATGTAGAGTTCTTTCTGTGCTATTGATTCTAAAATTTTAAACATAGTTAAAGTTGATTACCATACGAAATGATGAGTTAGTTGTTGATGTTCCTGTGTGTTTCATACCATTTGGAAATGTAACTAATCGATTAGCAACTGAGTCCACCTTAGTGCCATCTTCAAATAGTGTGTAACCATCACAAGTATTCATATAATAGATAGAAGTTTTGAGATAGTCTCTGTCTTCTGCATCTAAAACATCAATGTGCATACCATGTTCAACTAACTTATCAGTTCCCATGACAAGGTTTGCTTTGATCTTGATTATAGCACATGGTTGTAACTTCTGCAAGATAGGGTATAAAAGTTTACATGACTCATCAGGTGTATGTCTCTCATAGAACATGTGAGTCATCTGTAGATTACGATTCTTATTTTCCTGTGTGTCATCTACAATCTTAGATGCGTTCCAAGGAAAGTAACTGTCCAGTAACCCATGATAGATACTCTCAAACTCTGCAAGTTTAAGGAAATTATCTGATATCACTTTTCTATTACTACGAGGTGTACTCCATTCCAGAAATCATTTGAGTCTTCTGATTTCTCTGTAAGTATAGTTCTCTCCCATATAACATTCTTATCTTTGGTGAACTCTTTTGTTTTTTCCATCACCCCTTCAAAGTTAGCATCGTCAACGACCAGTATATAATCTTTATCAGCATGCTTATGGATATGTTCTAAGTTTGGTATCATATCCTTATCATTAGCAGCATCATAAAATATCACACGAGGTGGAAACTGAGGATTAAATTCTACTGCCTGTATAGGTTTAACAGAAAATCCAATAGAACAATCAGTATTCATCCACTTCTCTGCATTCTTGATGAACTCATCAACTGGATTTGTTATATCTTCATATGGTTTATGTAAGTCTTTACGTTTTGGTTTTACTACCTCATCTTGGAAGTCATCAATAGCATATGCTTTGACCGCACTGTTATTCATAAGAGCAGCGAAAACTGTACTACCCATGTATGCACCTGCATCAACATAGACAGTACCACGTTCTACACATAAGTTGTTTAGTAAATGTCTGACCTTATTTGATGATAAACCAAGTACATCATATCCTTTTGGATTGAAATTTGATTTATTATCAACAGCACCATCGATAGATCTGATGGCAAGGTTTACCAGTTCGTTCATTTCTTTTCGTTTTTGCTTCTTTAACCTAGATTCTAGCACAGATTCACAATAGTTGCAATCCCAACAATCGAACCTACAAGATTTTATTTTCTCTCGCCAGATATTTATAGGTGCTTCTGGCATGTCCACATCATCCATGTACTCACTAAAGGTTGGTTGCATCATTTCATCATGATTTGCCCATCTTTCTATGATGTCCATAGATTCTTTTAGTCTCATAGCATCTTCTCTACCATGTAACTTAAATACATCAATACCTGCATCTAAAAATTCTTCCCAATCTTTTCTCCATGGTGGTATGTTTGCTGCCTTGAGTTCACTAGCAGGGTCATATGCATCCCATTTAGAACATGATACACGACTGATAGTACTATTGAAGTATTGAGGTTCACTTCCCTCTCTTGTTGCATTGTATTGATAATGCTCTGGCATGATAGGACACCCACCCCAACAATGTTCATTTGCCAAGAGTGATAGCATTACATCATTACCTTTACTATGACAATATTTCTTTGCTTCTACAATGCGATCTAATAGTGGTCTGTCTCTCATTATATCCCTATCAAGATTGATATAATGAAACCCTGCACTTGCAAGTGATACTACCTCGTTAGGTTTAGATACTTCTCTAAGTATAGTATTCTTTATCTCTAACTCTGGAAATTCCCGTTGTATCTGACCCGTAGAGACCCATGATGTATGAGGTATAGTTGCACACCTTACACCGTTATCATATAGAAACTTAAAATTGGTGATAAAAGTTTCAAGATTCTTTTGGTCTGGTCTCACCCATATATTATTGAATGTTGCTGATAGTGGTATTCCTGTTTCTTGTGAGATATACAATGCATTCTTTACTGCTCCCTGTGCATCACTGACACTACGAAATACATCCCCCATTGCATCTTGCATAAAAGGGGGCATGCGTGTAGTAAAATATAAATCGTATATTAAGTTAGAGTGCTTCTTTAGAAATGGTATAAAGTCACTATCAATAAACTCAGGACTGAGTTTCGGATTGATCGGAAGACTGAAGACTCCTGTCCTTAAGGTTGTTGTGTGCATAATCTGATAAAACACCTGCTGTGTCAAATAATTGTGGGGGTTTGCCTTCCATCATCTTCTCTACTCTATCTTCTGCTGCTTCTTTAATACCTCCAATGGATTTATTAACTGCAGTTGAGTACATCATAGCAAGATCGGTAACTGCTGCTTGGTCTTCTGGTGCCATTTGTAACAAAGATTCAAGGTTACCTGCTTGGATTCTACCTGTAGTTAGCAGATCTATAGCACTCTGTTTTCCCATACGAGCGATCCAATACTTATGCTCTTCTACATTCTCTAACTCTTTATCTTCTAATAATGCTGTGATCTTTTCTGGATCGTCAGTTCCTGCTTTCTCTTTAATGATAGCAAACAGACCATTAAGTTCTTCCTTACATTGCTTGATCTTGTTTAACCATATTTGTCTATCAAGATACAATAACTCTAGTTCATACTGTCTATCAACCTTATGAAACCCATCCTCTTCCTTTTCCATTGCAGCAGTAACTCTAGCAATATCATTAAGACATCGCTTAAACTGTATAGTAGTCTTCTGTAGTGCGTTAGTTCTACCCTGTATCTCCATCATTGCCTGACGTACTTGTCTGAATGGTGATACCTGTGAGTTTACAACAAAGTATTCGTTTTGAAATTTAGTTTGTCCAAAGTGTTGTTGTTCTGACCATGCCATCAACGCTTCGTCAAACCCATCTACATCATATTCACTTATATGTTTTAAATCTTCTAAGGTCTCTCTGATATGATAATCAGAATTTGAGTCCTCCTGAGTAGTCAAAGGTAACTTTTCTTTCGATGTTTCCTGTTTCTTCATTTGTGGTGCATCTTCCATATTCAAGACATTGTGCTGAGTTCATTGCAATACTAAAGTAATCCTCTAGTACTACGTTTAGTTCACGAACAGAAGTGCATCCAGTTACGATATGGATCATCTTTTGTTCTGCGACTGCAAGTTCATAGAGTGAAGTCTTGAACTCTGTTTGTTTATCAACTATTTTAGTCGCAAACTGCAAAGTTGTCAAGTCCCTAACCTCTGCTAAACTATGTATCAGTTTTGTTTCAAAGGAATTATCAGCAATATATGCGGTTGCCTCACATATTTGATCTGTCCATGTTGCTTCTTCAAGTGTAGAAAACTTAGTCATAAGAACAGTATGCCTATGTTCAAACTCTTCTTGAATAGCAAGTGTTATAACATCTTTCATGTAAGGGATTACATAATCTGAATAGATTGTATCCTCTATGACTTCTTTATCTTTGTTCGTAGTTCCATCATCATCAACACCATAGACTGATCTAGTAAATCTTATCTCACTCCAATACTTATCTCCCATGATACCATCTTTACTGGGGTATCTGAGATATGTTATATGTTGAGGGATACTGGTAAAATATTCATCTGCAAGATGGTATGCTTCCAATCCTAAGTAAGTACCTATTTGGATACCCCACTCCCCTACCTGAGGAAATTTCTCGACATCTAAAACGATGACGTCATTTGAAGTTGTGCTAATCATTAGTAGTTAGGAATTGCTGTACCATAATCGTAGTTGCCCTGTCCTGATACAGAACTAGAGGACGAACAGTGTGCTGATGACATGCCACCATGTCCTGATGGTGGTGAGTTTCCACCTAAGTTATTGTAACTATCACTATTATAGTTAACTTTGAATGTGTTATTGTTCTGTGAACCATTGTAGTTACCTAAACAATATCCTTTTCTCATGCCCATTTCAAAGTTTTCTTCACCCATATTACCGAAGTTAAGACCTCTAACCTGTATACCAGTGATGTCACTACACTTCTGGTTACCATTCTGGTTGTTATTACCTGTACCAACGTACATATGTCCTAACATAGTAGGAAGTATTTTCTTCCAACCATCACCACCTGGCCCATGTTCCCATGATACCCATGATTCAGTCTTATAGAACTGACCTCTTCTAGTTCCAGATCTCTTGACCCAACCATAAAGTCTTCCATGTCCACCCCATGTAGGGTCAGCACCTGAGTCATCAAAGTTTGGTGGGAAACCAGATGTCCTCATGACTTCAGTTTTTAAGTTAAATACGTCAGTCCTTGAGTTGTTACCACCATATAGGTAAGAGTATCCACCTGCAAACTCATGATCTTGGTGAGATCCCATTGAGTCTCTATTCACTGTCATATCCCACTGTGACTGGTGTGTTAAACCAGATTCAGTTGACATTGACATTGCATTAGTATAGTTTGAAGAACCCCTATATGTGTTCTCCATAGAGTGAAAGAAGTGCTTAGTATCAGTCCATGATCCTGACATATACGCACCTGATCTATCTAAAATATCTCCTAAGTTTGTTGATGTGTCTGTAGCATGAACAGTTCTGTTAACATTATTCCATGGTGAACCGTTTTGATATCCTCCTCCAACATATCCGTGTGTCCAAATTCTTGCTGTTGACCATCCTGTATCGTTCTCTCCATCGAATGACCAATATGCGTTAGTTCCGTCTGATCTTAATAATGCACCATTTGTATAATTTAAACTATATCTATCACTTGACTGGTCTGGTAGTGAACTTCCTGCTCCTGCAATCGGACCCCATTGTACCTGTCCTGCGTCTTGATCGTATGAATAACCTTCAAAGGTTCTATCTGTACTATTATATCTGAATAATCCTTCTGTTACTGAGCCTGGTCTTTGTGCTGTCGTACCTACAGGTACTTTCATAGCATCAGTTCCTGTTATATCTAACGTATAACTAGGGGATGCATCATTAACACCGACTCTATTATTACTGGAGTCAACGTAAAGAGTTCCAGAATCAAAATTAAAGTTGCCAGATGCTTCCAGTTGGAACTCTGCGGTTCCACTTCCACCTGTTAGGGATACAACTTTATCAACGTTTAATTGTGACATTCGTAACTTTTTACTCCTTCCTTGTTATTTATGCAGGTCGAACAAGTACACAACCTCTTTTAAGGTATGTATCTTCGTTTCCAGTGTCTTGATCTGAGTGTATAACGATATGCATGTCATCAGTATAATTTGTTCCCAAGTCAAGGGTGTACCATGCATCTCCATTAAATACGTTTGGACCTGTACCGCCAGAGTTATCTCCTGCCTGTACAGAAAAGTTTCTCACATATTCTGAGGTGTAACTGCTTCCAGATCTAGAGAAACATGTATACCTGTTACCCATGAAACCACCTGGGTTGTTACCACCTGCAATATGTGTAGGTTGTGATCCTGCTACTGAGGGGCAAGAGTTACTATCATTGTTAGAGATAGCAGTGTAATAGGTAAAGATATGTTGTCCATCCCCTGCACCAGATGAGTTACGCATGATTGTTAAACCATCACCAACTCCTGATGAAATATTTAGGAAGTTTCTACCGTTCTGACCATCATTAGAGTAATAGTTATAGAGATTCATTCTCACTTTTACATAACGATATGATACTCCTCTATTACTAAAGGTTGCATATTTAAAGTCAGATCCACTTGCGTTTCTGTAGTAACCCCATGTTGAGTTATATGCAAATGTTCCAGTAGGTGTAGTATCTCCTGTATCATTTAAATTTTGTGCTGATAATGATGATGCATTACTGAAAAATGCAGCACCACCGCCACCCCAGTTACCGATTAAAATATAATACGGATGACTATTGACAGGTATGAAGTATCTACGGATTGTACCATCTAGGTTTAGATAGTAGTTACCGTCAGAAGCAACACCTGCATCCATAAGTTCTTGAACATTTGCTGCTGCTGTAGCAGGAGTTCCACCATTATTACCACCTGATGATGCTTTTACAACTTGTAACCATGAACTACCATTCCAAACTTCTACTTGTAATAACTCACTATTAAATCTTATCATCCCTGTACTAGGGGATGAAGGTCTTTGTGCTGTAGTTCCTGTAGGTAACTTAAAATTTGATAGGGGATCTAAATTGCAAGTACCATTAACGATCAATGACTCTCCATCATCGAATTTGATCTCGAAGTTATTCATCGAGGATGCGTGTAGTTCGTTAACGTTTAGAGTACTCATGTCTTACTTGTAAAAGAATAACCAATACATATGGTTTTCGGAGCCAGGATTATTTATCCCCCAATCACCAGACCAGTTAGGTTCTGGGAAGTTTTGGTTTGAATAGTTGTTTCCTGTCTGTCCTACCCATGCATGGTGTTCAACGTTACATCCTGTAGATGAACAACCAAGAGCATTGATCATACTAAAGGTATAGTTTTCACAGTTTGCGGGTGATAGATGCCAAGAATTTACAGGTTGTAGTTCACCTGCACTACTACCTCTATATCTATTGTCTGATGCTGATGCTGATCCTTTTAAGAATACCATTCCTGGGATTATTGTACCACCAATATTACTATGGTTGGATAGGGATATGTGTGAGTTAAACATCGCATGCATGTTTCCACCTCTGTTAGTGAAGCATCCAGTGATGTATCCAACATCAGTAGATGTATCATAAGGTGTACCAGATGTAGCAAACCCTTGCATAATCAATACATCATTTGCTGTCCACCCTCTATAATGGTTTGACTTAAAGTCATTTGCCATTGCTGCTCTTGCATTACCAGTAGTTGATGAAGTTGTCCAGTTACCATACCATGTATCTGAACCACCTGTGTAACTGCCATGTGAAGTATTATCTGTAATAGATGCAACCATGACCCAATAACTACCATTCCCATCTTTATATGCATATATTTCTTCTATATTAGTTCCATCAAACTTAATATACCAATATCCAGATCCAGGGTCAGCACTGGATAAGTTTGCTAGTGATGTAAATGGTGCGTTGGATGTACCATTCTCTCCATAATATTGTATCCATGTACTTCCGTTATAAACTTCTACTGCTCCTAATGATGTATTCCATCTTATGTAACCTGTAGTAGGTGATGAAGGTCTTTGTCCAGTCGTTCCTGTAGGCAGACGCATTGCACCAGTCCCATCATGATATACATTACCGTTTATCTGTAACGTATGTCCCGCAGGAATTGATGCTTGATTGAGTGATGCAGGTATACCACCGATACTACCTACAGTAAGTTTGCTCATTTAAACAGGTTATAGTATTTCTATTTATTGCCCTGGGGTTGGATACTCTTCTACCCATGCAGTAACAATATACTTATCATTATTTAGGGGAGGATTACCTCTGTGTGTCCATGACCAATCACATGGAAATATTACGAACTTACCTGCCTTCGGGGTGATTCTGCAATGTTGATATAAAAATTCTGTTTCACCACCTTCAAAATTATCGTTAAGATAGATCATAGTTGCTAACTTACGATATGGTGCTGCAGGTGTTGATTCATAATGCCATGCGTGATAACCCTGTCCTGGCTCTGTCTTTTGGAGTTTTGCCATCGTATGTTGAAACCTACGACCAACCAGAATATCATACTTTAGTACATAGTCTCTCAATGCTTGTTCAGTAAGATAGTTCCAACGTTGGAAGACTGATCGAGATAGATTGTCATGAAAATACTCTACAGGCAACTCATGCATAAAGACTTGAGAATCAGCAGCACCTTTCTCTGCGTGTCTCTTGATTGTCAAACCATTATCTGCAATGTAATGATAATAATCAATTATATCTTGACAGTTTAATGTTGTTTCAAACTCACTGATAAAGTTATCATGATGAGTTGATTTAGTGATTACTGGTTCGCCCCCATATTGAGAAGCGAAAGGACTCATTACCATTTATTGATCGGGCAGTGGAATATTGGAAAGCGTGCCTTCACTGCAAGTACACAGTTACATTTAGTACAGATCCCAATAGGTGATTTGTACTCGCACTCATTACATATTTTAATCCTATTTTGGTATAATGTCAAGTCAGGTACATCACCATCCTCAACAATTAGTTTAGCCTGCCCAGACACCGTTATTAAATACTTCTAATCTTTGTGTTGCTGTATTCCATCTTAGTTGCCCTGTCTCATATCCTCTGTTAGGTGCTTGCACTATTTGTTGATTATTGAACTGATCTGTAGTTCCATATGGTAGTGGTAAAGCACTTTGATTTGTAACTCTTAACTCTGCTCCACCTTTAAATGCTAAATCACTATCTTCATCTACTGTGACTGTAAAGTTAGGTGTAAGACCTTGTATAGTTTGTACTCGTACCTTCATCTAACACTCCAAGCAGCACCTGACTCCACTGTGACGGTGAAACCAGAATTTATAGTTATAGGACCTGCACTCATTCCGTTGGTGAACTCAGCACCATTGTTAGCACTTGGTCCAACTGTGATGTTCTCTGCGATTACACTATTATTTGTTCTTATAATACTATCAGTTCCCAATGCAGGTCCACCACCTGCGACTGGTGTCCAACCTGCACTACCTGTACCATCATCTGCTTTATAGATCTCTGCTTGGTCTATGGTAGAGTTAAAACGTAGCGTACCGATTGATACACCTGTTGGTCTCTGTGCAGTTGTACCTGCAGGTAATCTTAACACCGAGTTGGTATTTAAGAAAGTTAAGGTTGTTATGATTGCTTGTGTGCTAGTGGCAATCTGATTACCACTTACTCTTGAAATTGCCATGTTAGATAGGTAGTTCTAGGATGTGAACAGTATCAGATGCTAAAGGTGCATCTCCTGAGGAGAATACAACGTTTGCTCCGTTGGAGTCAACTGTGTAATTAGTTCCTGCTATTTGTGCTACACCATTGAGGAATACTAGCAGTGAATCATCAGAATGTTTGATGCCTCCACTATATGTAGTAACAGCAAAGGTTAAAGTAGTACCGTCTCCTGTGTATGTTTTAGTGATATACTTATCAGCACCAACACCACCTCTACCAGTAACAACTAAGTCACCATCGACTTTAGCATTACCTAATAGTCCAACTCTAAATCCAGATACAGCAGCAGTACCAATACCAATATGTTGGTTGCCAGTGAAAGTGTCAATATTGATCTGACCAGTATCTGTGAGACCAAACTCTTTCCACACTGCACCGTAGTATATCCAACCAAGAGATTTCCCAGGCGACCAGTTAATATTATAAACAAGGTCACCATCAGCAGGTGTGGAGTAGTTGGTGATATTACTGAAATCTGGTTGTCCACTTGCATCAGCAGGTGCGAGTAGAGTTTGTTTGATAACTGTACCATCTTGGTTATAGTAAGAGATCTTTCTTGCCTGTATGTTATTCGTAGAAGTTATTTGTCCTTGGAATGTAACAGGACCTGCAAAGATAGATTCTAACTGGTTGGATGCACCACCAAGTACGGTTAGTTTGTCGGTAAGAACCAATTCTGAGAATGTCTGAATCGTAGTGTTCTCTTCACCAACAACGTTTAGTTGTGCAATATCTTCGTTAGTGATCTGACCTGTAACAGGGTTGATAACTTGGTTACCAATGAATAGGTCACCATTAGAGTTAAGTCCAGAGTAGAAAGAGACTCCTCCTTCTTCTTTAATAGACTGTGAGAATCGGATCTGGTTTTGTGATAGAGTCTCTACTTGGGTTTGCGGGAACGCTGTACTATAGTTTCCAGGTCCGAAACCAAGGTATTCAAATGTGTGATTACCTGATCTGAGGATGGAGTGACGTCTAAACTCGACGTTAATCGGTGCGACTGTTCCATCATTATTTTCTCGAATCTTAATTTTTCGTGTTTCCTCATCACCTGCTCGTGCAGTGAGTTGCACATTCGAGAGAAGTGCGTTTCCTGAGTCATAGTTTGGTGTAGTACCAGGCTGTGTCCAACCTGTGTCGGTTAATAGGAAGACAGTTGCTTCCTTAGTAATAGATCTCTTAGGATCTAATGCAGGTGTTGGTGTAGCACCATCAGTTGCATTGACGAGACCTATAGTAACATTATCAGCAACAGATACTGAAGCAGTAGGATCAGCAACTGGGTTATCTCTATCAAATGTAGGATAAACTTCGTTAACGTTCTGTGAGAACTTCCTATTGTCAAAGTTAGATGTTGAAGGTGCAATAGATGCACATAATAATGTTAGATAATAAATTCCATCATTAACACCTCTTTCAAATGGTTGAACTATTTCTATATCATAGATGTAGAATGCTCTTTGTAAGTTATACGTTGTAGTATCACTATTAAGAGGTTGTATTACATAACCAGAGATAGGATCTCTAGGTAGAGGATTAGACTTGTCCTTGTCAATCACATATCTTACACGATAAGTTCTATCCTGTAAGTCTCTTGGGTCAGGAATCCTCTTAATGAATGTGCTTGGTGTAAAGTTTACATTATTATATTGTGTATTAGTTGATAAAGTTGTATAGATTTCATTGTTTGTTGAAGAAACTGATAGATACCATCCACCGACTGAACCCGCTTGTCCACCGATTGTATACGTTGCACTATCATACTGGATCGGAGATCCTGTCACACCTGCTGCTAGTCCAGATACACTAGGACCATAAGGTGATATACTTGCTGACTGTGTTGTTGCAGTCGTTGCACCGTTAGCAACAAGTAAACAGTTGATTTTATCTGCTATCGCACTACCACCAGTTCCATCTTGTCTTGCTCCAACTGAGAAACCCTGTACTCGTGTTGTTGGTGGTGATGCTTCTGTTATATAACCATATAAGTATAGTCTAGTTCCTGGGGTTCCACCTTGTCCTGCAAGTGATGCATTAATAACTTTTGTTCTTTGTATATCAACGTTAACCCAGTTTACAGATGTCTCTTCACCAAAGATAATAGCAGACGCTGCTCCAGTTAATGCAGCAGTTAATGTAACTGCTCTAGTGTTTGTATTGACTGACCCTACAGTTGTACCTGCAGCAACACCAGTTCCAGTTACAGTCATACCTTGGATAACCCCGTTGACTGACCCGTCGTTTGTCAATGTAATACTTGTACTACCTGTAGTACCACCTGCTGAAATTGTTGTAGATATAACATTCAATGCTTTAGGTGGGATGATATGAGTTATTGCTCCTGCTTTATCTTTAGAGAATGATTTTGCTTTGAATCCTGCTGCTCTCAACGCTGTGTTACCAAAGTTAGAGTTGGAGTTAGTGATTGACATGTCAGCACCACTCTCAGCAGTGAAGTGACCAAAGTATCCAACAGCGAACACTGAAACTGCCTGTATGAATGAGTCATTAGAACATTTGATATGCTCATGTCCCCATCCTTTCCTATACTCAGCAAATCCATCTAAGTGTGCACCGTCTCCTGAGGTTGCCACATCATAACTACCAGTTGATTGATTATATCTTACAAATGCTCTGTCATCTTTCTGTAGTGATAGTCCAGTAAACTGTGCCACAACCATTGATTTGAAACCAGTTGCCTTTGCACCGTTTGCATGCATACCATTCATACCCCACACACTTCTTAGTGATAAGTTAAATGCGTATGGTGATGCTGAGTCAACAGTATCAATCTCAGTCTTAACACTCTTC
>Ga0181414_1000478_pt1 | contig 12294 bp, 10 predicted proteins | sample 37SPOviralmetaG_FD_130139 | JGI IMG/M metagenome (GOLD analysis project Ga0181414, IMG submission 130139) | Marine viral communities from the oligotrophic San Pedro Time Series (SPOT) site, San Pedro Channel, CA, USA - 37 SPOT_SRF_2012-11-28 | ecosystem: Environmental > Aquatic > Marine > Strait... | reverse complement strand
AGGTATTCTGTAGTAAGGAAAATTTAATTTAGCTGCAAACTGTTCTATGTCGTGGTCTTTACCTGTACCCATATGTCCCATGAGTGCAATATGAATAGGTATTTCGTTTTTAAAAGATTTAGTCTTAGAGTTCAAAACTTTTGCAAGTCTATATTGCATACCTAAATCTACATAAAATTCATCTACTTCAGGAATACGATTATTACGCGATTCGTAGTCTTCAATTTTTTTATCAAGTTTACACGACGGAATTTCAATAGATTGTTTTTCATTATCAGGATTAATAAATTTCTGTTCACTCATTATGCAACTCCAGAAGTTAGTTTAATGTTTTTTATAAGTATATCCTTTGTGATGTTTACTATGGAATGAATTAACTGTTCAGGTCGTTCAATCTGTACATTATTTATGTATTCTCTCCAAGAACCTCTATTGCCAATTCCTATACCTATTACATCAACACCATTTTTGGTCGCAAAGTTTATACTATTTTGAAGTTCACTCAATGACCCTCTAGTCATACCATCAGACAGCACGACCAACATTTTTGTATTCGAGGGATGGTTTAGTAATCTTTTTGTTGCATGCATGATATTTATTTCATCGATGTTAGTACCTTTTTCAAACATACTTACTGGAGGAATTGAATCTTCACTTATTCCTATATCAATCGAGTCTCTTAAATTTCTTGAAAATTCAATTAGTCCTATAAATTGCTGATAGTTCTCTCTCCACGAGTCTTTAAACTCTTTTATAAAATAATGATTTGCCGTATTGTAAAGCTCTTGCGCTGAAGACCCGTAAGTTCTATTTAACATTGATGAGACTGCAAATTTTCTTTTATTATACGTTTCTTCATTTTCAGTATACTCTGACGCAAAGGCTCTGTTAAATATAGAAACTTCAAAATCGATATCAAGTTCAAAACATATTTGGGACAGATAACTAGCACCAATTAATGCTGAGGCTAATGACCAGGGATGAAGTTCATCTTTATTTTTTTCAATCATTGATCCACTGCCATCAATAAGCAATGATATTGAATATGATTTATTTGAGAGCCTTTGCTTTTGTTCGAACATCCTTTCGTATCTCCCTGAAGCAAGCATGATTGGAACATGGGGAGACAAGTCACCTTGATCGAAACCACTTATCCGCTGCCTTTTTTGATTATGTATAAAATAAGGCTTTATTTTATTTGTGACCTTAAATATAGGTAAATTCCATTGCTGGAGAAGTGTTTCATATGTTTGAAGTCCGTTTTTATACAAATTTTTAAAATTATCTGGCACTTTGTTTTCTACAACTTTTGCTGTATTTCCAGATGGAAAATATATTGTTGATGAAGCACCTACTTTTGAGATGTGGTCGTCCATAAGGTTTAACTTGTCTTCATTGTTTTTAGAATTTGTTTGTCCTAGGAATTTTTGTAGGGTATTACCTGTTGTTACATTGTTAGAGGAGGGGATAAGTACTTTATTTAAATCATTAATTACATTTTCATCTATGGATTCTTCAATTTCTTTCTGCTCGCCAAGATTATATTTTTCTAGGTCAGGAAGAATGTTATATCTTTTGCATATATCAATCATTTGTACTGTTGCCTCTACAACTTCAGAAACATTTATATCTTCATAACTCAATGTTTTAAGAATGTGTAGTGATTCATTTAAAGCACTTATGACAGGTTTTTTATAATTGCTAAATTCAGGATCTATATAAGTTGTGATTGAGTGAAATAATAATGCTAAGTACTGGCTAAAGTTCGTGAGCTTCTTTATGTCTGGATACGATTCTCTATATATATCTTCCAATATTGAATTTAAGCCTTCATATTGTTTTACGAATATTCTTTCTTCTATTGAGTGGATTAGGATATCAAATACATACTTACCAAAAGGTCCTGTAAGTATTTCGAGAACGTCATCTATATCTTCAACATCATCAAGTTCATTCGGAAATAAATTTCTTAATGTTCCCGAATCGAGAGAATAATTTTTAGTTGCATGAATTGCTTCATGAACAACTGTTCCAATCATTACTTCATCACGATTCAGGCTTGTTTTTGAAATAGTACTAACCAAAATAGATGGGTTGATAACGATGTCATTTTTACTATTAGATTTTGATCTTCCATAGCGAATGGACAAATCATCATTATTCATTTGTGTTTGTAAAAGACGGGTAATAGCAGGTCTAATTTTTTCAAAATCTTCAACTATTTGTGCTTCAATATTTTTTTTCTTTGAATTCATATATTCAACATTATCATTAACAACTAATGTTATAAGTATAAGGAATTATGCAACATGAATGAAATCGCTATTACAACAGTTTTAATTTCAGGTGGTGCAGGTGCTATGGGGCAGCTTACATCTGAATACTTAAACTCCAGAGAAGATTATGCACTTTCTGCTATTTATGATCCAAACTACGAAGGTAAAGACTACGACGTTTATGAAGAGTTGAAAGATATAAAAGAAGATTTAGTAATTGAATTTTCCCCTGCGAATATTATTAATGAAAATGTCACGAAATTAATAAACTCTGATGCAGACATTATTATTGGCTCTTCAGGATTAAGTCCAGAGTCATTAACGAATTTAAAGAAAGCAGCTATTAATAGAAAAATTATTGTTATACCGAATTTCTCTGTAGGTGCTGCTTATCAGAAGATATTTTCAAATTCACTTTCAAGTAAATTTAAATCTGTAAACATAATTGAAAAGCACCATAGTAAAAAACAAGATGCTCCTTCTGGGACAGCATATGATCTTGCAAACAGTCTGTCGCCAGAGTTACTCTCAAACGATTTAGAAGGTAAATATTCTGATGTAAATAAAGTTAATAATAAAAATATTTATTCACTCAGAGGAGATGAGTATCTAGCTGAACAGATTGTTAATTTTGATAACGATTTTGAGTCTTTTCATCTTGAACATAAAGTAAATGATAGAAGAGCATATTTATATGGTATGAAAGTAGTTCTTGATCAATATAGAGAGATAGAAGGTTTTAATTTAGGTTTAGAAAAAATATTAACTGACCAGATTAATATTTAATTATGAACGATTTTGGCAAGTTACTAACAGCTGTAATAACCCCTTTTGATAGTAATGGAATTTTAAGTACAGATACTTTATGGAGACTATGTAAAAAGTTAGTTCATGAAAAATCTGAGGGATTAGTTTTATCCGGTACAACAGGTGAATCACCAAACTTAACAAAAGATGATAGAAAAATTATTTATTCAACAGCTAAAGACTCTGTAGGGGATAAAGCAAAAATTATTGCAGGTACAGGTACTTACTCAACTAAAGAATCAATTGAATATACAAAAATGGCAAATGATTTAGGTGTAGACGGAATAATGATTGTGACACCTTATTACTCTAAACCATCCCAAGTAGGGATATTAAAACATTTTGAACTCATTTCTCAAAATACTGAATTACCTATTATGGCTTATAATATTCCTGGAAGAACGGCTACGCTTATTGAACTAGATACACTTAAAAAGTTGGTTGATGATATTGGGATCCACTCAATAAAAGATGCAGTTGGTGACTTAGAATTTTCAAAATCAGAGTTAGAAGCTTTAAAGGATAAAGTTGATATTTATTCAGGTAATGATTCAGAAACTATTGAATTTATGAAGATGGGTGGAAAGGGAGTCGTCTCTGTAGCTTCACATGTTGTTGGTAAAGAAATATATCAATTAATTGAGTCTGTTAGTGCAGATGAGATAGAAGCAGCTGAGCAAATACAAAATACTCTGATGCCTATTTTTGACATGATATTCGAAGAACCAAGCCCAGGTCCTGTAAAATATCTTCTTACAGAGACATGGGAAGATGTTGGATCTCCACTAATGCCTATTACGGACATTACACCTGATTTAGCCAATAAAATATTGGATTATTACAAAAAAATTAAAAAAGATTAAACTTTTTCTTCTCTTATTTATGATATAATGTATTCGTGGCTGTAAAGACATCCACTCGCAAAAGGGTGAATGGGCGAAAGCGGGTGTCTAAACAAAACAAGTTAATAAACGTAGACAGGGCAGTAACTACACTAAAATCTACAACAACATCTACATTCTCTAAGTTCGTCCAATCTTATCAAGCTGTAGCAGTTTTTATGTTTTCCTTTGCAGTTCTCACAACTCTTTCTATTTTTTCTCAAGGCGGTCCAGTTGGAGAAGTTATATTTAATGTTATTCAATGGTGCTTTGGTTACGGAGTGTTTGCGTTACCCGTTTTCTTCTTTTATGGCGCAGCAATATTAATAAGAGATCGTGAAGCTGTAAAATCACAAAGAGTACTTATAGGTTCTTTTTATGTTCAGCTATTTTCATCTGCAATTTTTCACTCTTTAATTCACTCACAGCCTTTGTCGTTAAGTGCAGGTTCCGAATTACTATTAAAATCTGGTGGACACATTTCTGCATTTATTGTTTATCCTCTTACAAACAGCGTTGGCCTTCAAATGACTCATACTTTACTTTTACTAGGATTAGTAATGTCAGTTTTGTATATGACTGACATAGAACTTAAAGATTTAATTGGTGGACTTCAAGCCATTATAAAATATATATATAAATTTATATATGCCTTCGTACTGGCTAGAAGAGAGTCTAGAAATATCTTCTTAGAAGATATCTACAAAGAAAGTGAATCTCAGCTAACAGAAGAGAAGACTGCAAAATTGTCTGCTAAGAAAATCAAAGAGAAAGTTTCAAATGTTTCTGATATTACCGATTTTAAAGAAAAGAAACCTAAAACATCCAAGCCTAAAAATGTTAAAAATAAAGTAAACAATAAAACCGAGTACAAGCTTCCACCAGTCAAATTGTTAAAAAGCGGTTCTTCGGTATCTACTTCTAAAAAGCTTCTGCAAGAAACAGCAAATGATTTAACGCAATTATTAAAAGAACACGGGGTAGAAGCAGAATTAACTAATGTTGTTCCTGGCCCTACTGTTACGAGATATGAAATTGAATTAGCTCCAGGAGTAAAAGTATCAAAAGTAACCTCGCTATCTCATGACATTGCATATGCTCTTGCTACTCCAGACGTAAGATTATTAGCTCCAATCCCTGGTAGAAGTGCCATTGGTATTGAAATTCCAAATAGACAGAGAAAACTAGTGTCCCTTGGAGATGTTCTTTCATCTAAAGAAGCTGCAGCTGAAACCCATCCACTAAATGTTGGGTTAGGGTTGGATATATCAGGTAAGCCTAGATTATTAAATTTGTCTGAGCTTCCCCATGTTCTTATTGCTGGCCAAACAGGAGCTGGTAAATCCTCATCCATCAATTCAATTGTCACCTCACTTCTGGTTAGAACAAATCCAGATGAAGTAAAAATGGTTATGGTTGATCCTAAAAGAGTTGAATTAGGTCAATATAATAATGTTCCACACTTGTTAACAAAAGTGATAACAAATCCTAAGAAGGCTGTAGATGCATTAGGTTGGGCTGTATCAGAAATGGATAGAAGATACGATCTATTAGCAGACAGTCAAGTTCGTGACATCAATGGTTACCATGAGAAATATGATGCTGGTTTACTAGATGAAGAAAAATTTGATCGCTTTCCATACATAGTTGTATTTATTGATGAGCTGAATGACTTAATGATGGTTGCTGGTAGAGAAGTAGAATTTGCAATTGTAAGACTTGCTCAAATGGCAAGAGCCATAGGTATTCATTTAGTTGTTGCTACTCAGAGGCCATCAGTAGATGTAATTACTGGTGTTATGAAAGCAAATATTCCTTCAAGACTTGCTTTCTCAGTTGCATCAACAACTGATTCTCGAGTTATTTTAGATCAATCTGGAGCAGAGAAATTAATTGGGCTCGGAGATATGTTAGTCGTAACTGCTTCAAATCCAAGACTTGAAAGAATTCAAGGAGCTTGGGTAACTGAAGGTGAAATTAAAGATGTTGTTTCTTGGGTTAAAGACCAAAAAGAAGCAGTTTATAATCCGGCTGTTACTGAAGAACAAAAATCAACATCTACTACTTCTTCCGAAGATTTCGGTGAAGATGAAGAATTGATAGCAAAAGCAAAAGAATTAGTTATACGTTCTCAATTAGGGTCAACTTCTATGTTACAAAGAAAATTAAGAGTAGGGTTTGCAAGAGCCGGCAGATTAATGGACATATTAGAAGCTCAAGGAATTGTGGGCCCTTCAGAAGGATCTAAAGCTAGGGAAGTATTTGTAACTGTTGAAGAGTTTGAAACCAACTCACTTCCGTCTATAAATGAATCTTCTACTGAAACATCTGAGGAAGATGTTTCTAAAAATACAGAATCAATTACTGAAGTAGATGAATCAGATGATAACTGGTTTGAAGAATAATTAGCTTTTAACTACTTTTCCTTTTATTATTCTATTTCTTATCGATGCTGATATTGCATCTGCTACAAGAACTAGAACAATAGTACATATTAAAACAGTTCCAGCTCTAGGAAAGTCTCTAAACCTTAGTTGGTTTATTAATTCCTGCCCCACACCACCTGCTCCAATAACACCAAGAACTGCTGATGCTCTTAAGTTTATTTCAAACCTATAAAGCCAGTAAGAAGTAATTGTTGGCATAACTTGTGGTATTACACCAAAAACTAATTCGTTAATTTTAGAACCTCCAGAAGATTTTATAGCTTCAAGAGGCCCTTCGTCAATACCTTCTATAACTTCAGATGATAATTTACCTAACGTTCCTATAGAGTGTATTCCTAGAGCAAGTGTTCCTGTAAAAGCACCTAAACCAGTTATTGGTAAAAAAACGAAAGCTAAGATTAATTCTGGAAATGCCCTGATAGCATTTAATATTTGTTTTGTAATTCTATTAACCAGACCAGCTGCAACATTGTGTGCAGCTAAAAATGATACTGGAAAACTAAAAATAGCTCCAATTACGGTGCCAGCCCATGCAATAAAAAGTGATTCAAATACTTTAGGTATAATCCTATCAAAAGCTTCCTGACTTGTATCTAAAGGAAACATAGCACCTACTAAGATACCAATTTGTCTTGGAGCATCGATGATTCTTTCAATGGTTATCTCTAGTCCAGCAGCTGACCATAGAGAGGCAAAAATTATTACTGATGTAAGTGTATATTTTAATATTTTGTGACTTATTGGCTGCTTTGGAATATTCATAATATTCTTTTTCTAATCCAAACACTAAACTGTTCAATTAAAATAACTACAACAAGGATAATTACAATAATTGGTGAGATTCTATCAAACCTTAAGAAAATTCTCTGGGTCTCAATAATTCTACCTACACCACCTGCTCCTACTAGTCCTAGAATTACACTTGCTCTAATACATAGTTCAAAGATATATAGAAAATAAGCTGTAAAGTTTGGAAGAACCTGGGGTAACGCTGATGTAAAAACAGTTTGATTGTGTGTAGAGCCAGTAGCCTTAGCTGCTTCCATTGGTCCTGGGTCAATACTGTCTATAGTCTCTGATAATAATTTACCCATTATTGCTAATGAAAACATAATTAAAGCTAATACACCCGCAAAAGGGCCTATACCTACAGCGACAGTAAAAAGCATAGCCCAGAATAAATCAGGAATTGTTCTAACTAAATTTAAAAAGGATTTGTATAGAAAATATGAATATTTGTTCAGATTTGTAGCTCTTGAGGCATAAAAAGAAAGCGGAAGCGCAAATGCACAACCGATAATACTTGCAAGTATTGCTATTTGTACAGTTTCTACAAGAGCAGCTGCTGTATTTTCCCAAGCCCAACTCCACTTGGGGTTAAATAACGGATCTGTAACGATTGCTCTGTTTGCTAAATTTTCAGTAAAATCTTGTAAGTTAAATCCAACTCTTTGAAATGAAAATAATGTAAAAAGCATGGCAAAAGGTATTCCAATTGTAACTAAATATGATGGAGGTGGTTTCTTTGGAATGTTAGTCATTACCAATTAAATCAGAAGACTTGATAGAACGACCGTAAATATTTTCAAAATCTTCATCGGATACATCATCAACGTTTCCATCAAAGACTAATTTTCCATCTCTTAGCCCGATTAGCCTATCACCAAACTCTTTAGCTAAATCAAGAAAATGTAAATTAACAATTGTTGTTATACCTAGTTCTGTATTTATCTTTTTTAAATAATTCATAACAACTCTTGATGTAATTGGATCTAATGAAGCTACGGGTTCATCTGCAAGCATTACTTTAGGTTTTTGAGACAATGCTCTTGCAATACCTACTCTTTGTTGCTGTCCTCCTGAAAGATTAGATGCTCTTACATAAGCTTTTTCAAGAATTTCAACTTGTTCTAATGCTTCGAATGCAAGTTGCTTTTGATCTTTAGGCCATAAACCAAATATAGATCTAAATGTTGAAATAGTACTTAACCTACCTGTTAAAACATTTTTTAATACAGTAGATCTATTAACTAAATTAAAAGTTTGAAATATCATACCTATTTGAGATCGTATATTTTTTAATTCCCTTTTTTTGGCATTTGTTACATCTTTACTTTCCAAATAGACAGTTCCATTTGTAGGTTTAACAAGGTTATTTATAGTTCTGAGAAGTGTTGACTTACCAGCCCCAGAGAGACCAACAATAATTATAAAATCACCCTCTTTGATTTCTAAATCTAGATCTTTAAGGGCTACTACACCACCAGGGTAGGTGACACTTACATTTTCAAATTTAATCATTTTAGATAAATTTTAACCGGGCTGTAAAAAAACCCGGTTAAAAATAATGTTTATTCGTCGTAAAGTCCGAATTCTTCAGCAGCTTGTTTAACTACATCAAATTCAGCATTGTCTGCTGGCACAACATCAGTCCAACCATAAATTTCATCCATTACAGCTGCACCTTCTTCGGTAGCCATGTAATCAGATAAAATTTGATATATTTTATTCTTTATATCTTCTGGAAGATCAGTTCTTACAGCAACAACATCATTAGGAATCTCATCAGATATACCTATTGCAATAACTTTTTCACCAACATCAGGGTTAGTTTTTCTTAAAGTTCTTCTTGCATCGTCATAAGTAACACCAAATTTTGCATCTCCGTTATATAATCCAGAAATAACTCCATCATGTGATCCAGCAAAAACTTGAGTAATATCATTTTGATAATCAATACCCATATTTTTTAGCTGTAAAGAAGGATAAAGATAACCAGATGTTGAACCCTCTTCAACAAATAATACTTTTTCACCCTTTAGTACATTTAAGTCTGCTTCACATGCATATCCTGGACTTACTGTAAATTCAGTACCGTCTATCTCAACTTTTTCAGGAGCACCTGATCTCCAGCCAACTTGTAGTGCTTTTACATCAGGCATCGCAGTCTCTGAACCCTTCACAAGTACAACTTCTCCGTCTATATTTTCAAAAGCACCAATAACTGGTGGGGCTTTACATACACTTGTATCTGTTGTCCAGAAGTTAGCATGGTAAGAGCCAGAACCATATCTTACAACCTTCGCTATTGCTTCTATTCTTGTTGGGAAAACATTTAATGCATTAACATAACCCAATGTGTTAAATGCTCCAATGTCAGCTTGACCAGATCCCATTGCAACTAATAGTCCTGAAAAGTCACTAGTTACAAAACCTTCAACTTCAATACCTAGTCCATCAGTTAAAACTTTCATTAATGGTTTGATATTATCTTGAAGTTCAGCTTGTTCTGCACTTGGGATGAAACCGAATGTAATTTTGTCTAGTGTTTCAGCAACAGTAGTAGCTGGTGCATCTAGAGATTCGACTTCTTCAACAACTGCAGTTTCTTCTACAGATTCTTCATCAGCACTACCGCCACAGGCAGCAAGAACTAACGATAAAACGAGTAGAATCAGAAATGATTTTTTAGTCATTTTTCCTCCGCTTGCTTATAAGCTCATCATACAGAAAATAGATTTAAGGAACCGTATTTAAATTAAAAATTTGTTAAATCTATTTCACCAAAAGTACGAGAAATTATTTCACCATTTGTATCTAGAACTACAGTTATTGGTTGACCGACAATTTTGAAATAATCCCTTAGTTCAGGTGTGGAAAATCCAATTAGTAGATCTCCATTTAAATTTTCATTAACCCATTTCATTGTTGTCTCATATTCACTATGAGCTAAAGCTAATACATCATATTCACCAGATAACCTAGCCAATTCATTTTCAACGACAGGTAACTCCCGTCTACAGATACCTCAGTAATCGGCCCAAAACAATATGATAGTTTTCTTATCAGTGAGATCTTCAACCTCCATATTTTCAGATGTATTTATAAATTCAAAAGATGTATTTGTGATAATCTCTGAAGAACTTTGTACAGTTCCAAAAGCACCATCTTCTAATGTATTTGCTGAGCATGCAACGAGCAACACAAGAATTAAAAAAGAAGATTTTCTCATAGTGCAATCATAATATTATTTTTATATAACCTTGCTATCCTAAACAATGTGAATATTGCACTTTTAAGCGTTGGAACAGAGATTTTACTTGGTGATACTGTAAATACTAACCTATCTTCGCTAGGACAGATTTTATATGACAATGGATTTATCCTTACTAGTGAAGTTACAGTTCCAGATAACAAAGTTCTGATACAGAAAGCAACTCAAGAACTTTTAAATGATAACGATGTTGTAATTACATGCGGTGGAATAGGCCCAACAGAAGACGATTTTACAAAAGAAGTAATTTCCGAATTACTTGATTTAAAACTAATACTTGATCAAAAACACTTAGATTGGATGAAGTCACGATGGGAGAGCAGGGGACTATCAATGCCTGCTACAAATATAAAACAAGCAGAGATTCCTGAAGGAGCTAAAAAATTAGATAACACTACAGGAACTTCCCCAGGTATTTATATAGAACATAACAAAAAACATATCTTTATTTTTCCTGGCCCACCTCGAGAGTTCATACCTCTTGTTTCCGATGAATTGGTTCCTTTTTTAAAAAATAATTACGAAACAGATAAAAAAAATTATCAATTTATTTTGTTTTTTAATCAGGCAGAATCTGCGTTAGCTGAACAGATTGATGAATTTAAACCAAAAGGTTTAGATATAGCTTATTTAGCAAGTAGAGGGATAATAAAACTAAGAATTGATAAAAACTCAGTGACTTCTAAGGAATTTGAAGTTTTCAAAAAGAATATAGAAAATAATTTATCTGAATATATTTTAAGTTATGAAAATTCTCCAGCTTCTAAAGTTCTTCTAGATAAATTAAAAGATTCACAGTTAAGCATCACATTAGTTGAAAGCATTACAGGAGGAGCACTTTCATCGGAAATAGTCAAACATCCTGGAGCAAGTGAAGTGCTACTTTCATCAAACGTTGTGTACGATGCTTCTGCTAAAAAACAATTACTAGGAGAAGAAATTACTGATGATTGGATCAAGCTTACTGAGGATTTAGCAATTGCTTCTCAAAAGCAAAACAATGCTGATATCGCTTTAGCAGTTTTAGGTGAGGCTGGACCGATTCCATCAAGTGATAACAAAGTTGGAGAGATATTTATTTCTATTGCCAGTAGCAATAAAACAGTAAATTTTAAACACAATTTAAGAGGAAATAGACAAGAAATTATCAATAGGGCAGTAAATAACTGTATATGGGATCTATTAAACTTTATTAAATAGTTGTAATCGAACAAATGTTCGAGTAAAATATGTCATATAAAGATGTTTTAATATATATTAATTAATGTTATTAAATAGGAGAAAAAATGGATAAAGACAGGGCAAAAAAACTAGATACAGTTTTTTCGCAAATAGAAAAACAATTCGGTGAAGGTTCTTTGATGAAGCTTGGTTCAGATCAAGTTAGAAAAATGCCTTCAATATCAACAGGAGCATTGTCGATTGACTTAGCATTAGGCATAGGTGGCGTACCTAAGGGTAGAGTTATAGAAATCTATGGACCAGAAAGTTCTGGTAAAACAACATTATCATTACACATTGCTGCTGAAGCTCAAAAAGCTGGAGGAGTAGCAGCATTTATTGACGCAGAACATGCTCTTGATCCAATCTATGCAAGTGCTCTTGGAGTAGATGTAGATGAATTACTTGTATCTCAGCCTGACACAGGAGAACAAGCTTTAGAGATTGCAAATATGCTAATCGATTCAGAAGGAGTTGATGTTGTAGTTATTGACTCTGTAGCTGCTTTAGTTCCGCAAGCTGAAATCGATGGAGAGATGGGCCAGTCCCATGTTGGTCTACAAGCAAGATTAATGTCGCAAGCATTAAGAAAACTTACATCTTCTATT
>Ga0181414_1000477_pt1 | contig 12296 bp, 15 predicted proteins | sample 37SPOviralmetaG_FD_130139 | JGI IMG/M metagenome (GOLD analysis project Ga0181414, IMG submission 130139) | Marine viral communities from the oligotrophic San Pedro Time Series (SPOT) site, San Pedro Channel, CA, USA - 37 SPOT_SRF_2012-11-28 | ecosystem: Environmental > Aquatic > Marine > Strait... | reverse complement strand
ACCAGTAGAGTTTAGATATTCTGAAGTTGATGTTGATACTATAGAAAGAATAATGAAAAGACAAGAATATTTAATAAGAATGAACCCTAAAGGAAATCATAAAGTACTATTAATTATAGATGACATAATCTCTAGCAACGATGCTAAACAACAAAAAATATTAGATAAATTATTTATATGTGCTAGACATTATCAAATCGCTTTAATAGTTTGTTATCAATATATTAAAAAAGATTTCTCACCAGTACAAAGAGATAATGTAGATATAATATTTTGTTTTCAACAAAGTAATTTTGATAATAAAGATGCTTTAAATAAACAATATTTATCTATAAATGATAATAAAAAAGATGGAATAGATTTGATAAATAAATATGCAGTTAAATTTCAGACATTAACTATATTAAATACAACTAATTCAGATAAATATGAAGATTTTTGTTTCTTTTATGAAGCAGATATGATTAACAAAAAATTTAAAATAGGAAAAGAATATGAATAAATAAATATATTTATTTATATTAAATATATGCCAGGTCAAATTATATCAAGACATTCTGCCAGAATATTAAAAAAAGAAAAAATAATTAAAGAAGATTTAGAAAAAGTTAATAAATCTTTAGAAAATATAGATAATGTTTTAGAATCTAATAAAGTAGAAAAAAATTTAAAAGAAGAAATAACTAATCAAAATCAATCTTAAATTTACCTTCATTTTTTTGTAATATTTTTTGTTTATATTCATAAGGTTTATCTAAAATACTATGTAAATTTGTAATACTAATATCTTGTTGTTTTAATTGTATAATTATATGAATTAAATCTACTTTAGATAATTTTATTAATTTACCTATATCTTCTAAATTTAATTCTTTACTAACTGAAAAATGTAATAATCTACATATTTCACTACAAAATTGATTACCTTTTGAAGGAACTGCCCCTTTATAACTACAATATATACATAATTTTTTATTCTTTTTAGCATAATGAGGGTCTTTAAAATCTACTAAATCATCACACATTATATATGTAATATATATTATTTTATTAATAAAAATACTAAATAATTTATTCTAATCTTAATGTTATATCAATAGAGCAGATATCACCAAAACTATCAGTAGGTCCTGAAGATATAGTCGCCCAATCTTTAACTAAACCGTCAGTACCAACATCTCTATAATATAAATCAATTGTAATTGTTTTACCAACTGCCCAAGTCTGAGGTCTATTTGATACAAGTTTGTATGGAAAATTGTGAGTTTCATTAGCAGAACCTGTAAAATATGAAGGATGACCTAATTTATTCGCACGACCAATCGGAATTAAACCAGTAATATTTGTCGCTGTATTTAATGTTTCGCCACTACCATCAGCAAGACTATATAAAACACAATCATTACTATCTAAAAAATCAAACTTTAAACCAAGAGGAGACATAATGTGAGTATTAAGAGATGACCCATCATCTGCTGTAGTAGATGCTATATTTTCTTCAAGAGCATCTGATGCTATATGATATTTAACATCTTCAAAAATTATGTTTTTAAATTTATATTCTTGAGCGATTGTAAAAACTGCTTGACCAGTTGTATTTTCACCTGTAAAAGAGAAAGTTAATAATACCATATTTTATATTATATAAAATATATTTATTTATTCAGAAATAGATTTAAAATTGATTTGACCAGTAGCACTTGTATTGTATGTATTAAGTGTTAGGATTTCAGCAACAACATGAAGAGTATGAGCACTGCTAGTACCAGTAGGAAATTTAACTTCTAATTCTGGCACATTAATTTGTGAAAGAGCAAGCGACCCGTCGGCACTTGAATAATCATTAGGATTTTTACCAAAATTAATTACTTTGACTCTACCGAAATCAAATTCATCGCCAGTAGTTTTACCAAGTGATTTATCTACTCCGACATCCATAAGTTTAAATGTATCATTAGCAACAGTAGAATTACAAGGTCCAACAATTTTATTGTGAAACATTTCTATAAATTGATCCGTTTGATAACCATTACCCGAAGTAGCATTAAGATTATCAATACCTACACCACAATCTTGAACTTCATAAATAGTTTGATTATTAGCAGATAATTTAAATGAAGAAATATCAACTAAATTCATATATGCTTTAGCAGTAGTACTAGCACGGTCAGCATCAGCAGTAGCGAAAATATAAATTCTACGAACAAGACCTGAAATTGAATTGATTTTAACTTTATTACCACTAGTTGTAGCGGTCGCTACTACTGGCGTAGCAATACTTTCAGATAAATGAGTTGTAGTATAAGCAAGTTGAGAAGATACAGTACCAGGTGCGTAATTACGACTCTGATATGCGGCGATCTCTTGAGGTGCTAATTCATTTAAGAAGCAGACAAGATTAGAACCAGCATATGTAATACGGTCAGCAGCAGTTTCTGCTTTACCGTGAACATCAAGAATAGGTCTGTAATCTACTTCTAAGAAACATTTTTGAGATAAACTATATAAATCAAAATTTCTACCTAAACTCTCACTAAACCAACATTTAAGTGGACAAGATAATTTTTGACCGCCGAAAGACGCTGCCATAATCATACGACCTTCAAGAGAGGTGTGTGTATCAGAAGCAGCACCAACAATAGCAGAACCAAGCATACCGTCTAGTACTAAACTTTCTTCACGAGTAGCACGAGCATAAAGAGATACTACTAAATGCTCTGGGGTTGTTTCAAATACAGTATTACCACCATATACTATACGAATTTTACTGAAACAAAAAGCACCTGCCATATCTACTAAGAAACAGTCTTTAGCACCAGTAGCAGCGTTAGTGTCACCCTGAGCAAATTCAGTTTGTAAAAACATATCTTCTAAAAGACCAAAATTAGGCAATTCATATTTAATTGTCTGACCACCATCAGCATTTAGAGAAGTAGTAGGATTAACTATAACTCTTGATTTAGCATAAGCACAAACATTTAATTCACCTTCATTTACATAATCAAAAACATTTTGTTTAGAATTACGTGCTTTGACGGTGTTGTATAAAGAACTATTTTCATTAGCGCGATGAATGAGTTGAGGATTAGACATTTTTATACTTTATAAAATATTTTTTTTTTAGATTTTTTTACTTAATTTAATCTTCTAATTTTTTAGATTTAGTTAAAGATTTACCAGCACCTTGTAAAAATTGACCAGTTAGATAAATACCACCAACCAAAAGAACTGCTATAAATAATTTATCATTAACAAATTTAACAACACTATCAGATACATCTGAAACTACCTGACCAGCAGGAGCAACAATACCTTCTCTTACATCTTGTACTGCTTCATTACCATATAATAATTTTTTACTACCTTCTTGTACACCTTTAGATATTCTCATTTCAGTATCAGGAACAACACTTTTATCTTCATTAACACCCATCGGGTCATCTATAAATTTTACCATTTTTGAATATAAATCATCTTTAGTTTTTAATTTTTCTACATCAGGACGATTCAACTGTGCTTGTATTTTAGGATCTTCTGAACTACCTAAATTTTCAGGTGTATTTATATCAGCAGTTATTCTAGATGTAGTACTATCTCTCTGAAATTGATTAGATAATTTTACATTACTCATCGGATTAGGAGGAGGTGGAGGTTTTTCTAATTTTTGTGGGTCAGCAATACCTGAAGGAGTTAACGAACCGTAGAAGTCTTTATCACCTTTTAATAATAGAGCAGGGGGCATTATATTTTATATAAGTATATTTTTTTTTATTTTATTTATTATATTAAAATGGGTGATGAACATGATGCTTTTGATTTACCAACACAACAACAATCTGGCAGTGTTGATATGGGACATATATCTGAAAGTGTACAAGCAGAAGAAAGCAGAATTAGAGGTGAACAAGGTGAACAATTAAATAATTTATTAAATCAATATTATTCTGGAGATATTGATGGAAATGCTATGTATGTAGGTTTAGGTGATTTAGGATATTCAGAACATCGCGTAGATGATTTATATGAAGCAACGAGAGCAGAAAGAATATATAGAGAAGGTCATTCTAATAACCCTTCTGATTTATCAGTTAATCAATTAGAATTTTTAGGAACTAGTAGTGGATTTAATATAGGTGGAACAACTATACATACTGATGAAGATGGCAGAAAATATGTAGATGATTTTAGAACAAGACAAGACCCTGGAGACCCTGCTAGATTATACTTACCTACCCCTACTACATTTGACCCTTTAACACGACAACAAATATCTGAAATATCAAGACAACAAACATATTTAAGTTTTATTACATTACAAGAACCTGATACAGATAATGCGTTATCACAAGATAGTATTGATTTAAATACAAGAAGGTCTGTTTCACAATTATTAACTCAGTACTATGCTCAGATGTCTCAACCAGGAAATGACCAAAGAAGAAGACAATTATATGTAGATATACAAAATTTACCAGGACTACAAAATCAAAATAACATTAGACCAAAATTATTACAATTATTTAATGATATAGCAAGAGAACAACAATATAGAGTTGATAATAATGGCAGACCACAAGGTCTTACTAATGAACAATGGGCAAATTTACAAAATTCACCTTATTATTACGGTCAACCAATATTACAAACAGATACAGTACCAAGAATAAATTATATTGTATCAGGGTCTCGGTTTTTTGAAATTAATGAACAAGGATTAAATACAGGTCAAGACGGAGCACAAAGATCTTTAAGTATTGATGATATACCAGGGAATACACAAACACAACTTAATTTATTAGCAACTGAATTTTTAACTAATAGACAAGAAGACCCTAATACATTAAGTCAAAATATTTTAAGTGCAGTTAATTATGACCCAGATGACCCTGAATCTTTACAATTAAGATTAGAAACAGAAGATTTAGTAAATAGTTATAATATGGAAAGATTATTTAGAAATCAAAATAATGGCAGACCATCTGTTTTAACTACTTTACAATATGAATTTATGATGAACCATGCTCTTCAAGATGGAGAACCACGATACACAGGGGAACCATTAGTACAACAGACTTTAGCAGATGGAAGCATAGGATATGGATTTAATTCATGGGATAGCAATATACCTAATATCATTTTAATACCTAAAGATGATATTATAAATCAAATGATACAAGGAGGAATTTATACAAGACCACAACCAACTATACCTGAGGGTGGATTACCCCCATTACCCCCAAGACCTGGAGGAGAAGACCTACCACCACCACAACCAACTATAACACCAGCAGGAGGACCATTACTACCAGTACGACCTATCTCTGAGTTTCAACCAAGACCTGATATAGACCCTTCATTAGCACCACCAGTACCAGCACCTATATTACCTGATGAACAGTTAGGACCATCTATAACAGGAGCAGGTGAACCACATTTAAGACCTCTACCAGCGAGCGGACTGGCACCACCTGGATTTGACCCACCTATAGTACCAGGCACTACTCAACCTATTGATTTAAGAACAGGTGAAGATTTACCTGTTGATAGTTTAGAAAGAAATGTATTAAGATATCAACAATATTTTAATGATAATCAAAGTTTATATTATGGATTTAGGGAAATGTTTAGAGATATTATACCAGTACTAACAGCAGGAGCAGGTGGATATATTACTTATTTATATGAAGCATCAAAACAAAAAGGAACTATACAAACTATAATAAATCAAGAAACTGAATTATTAAATAATTTACAAGGCAGAATAGATAGTACTAATGAAAATTTACAAACTGAATTAAGTGTATTAGAACAAAGAACTATAACTGGAGAAGAAGTAATATCAGATATACAAAGAATACAACAAAGAACTGATATTGTGGGTGGAGAAGCAATGAAATCAGCAATATTAAGAAATAGAATAAGAAGTTTAGAACAAGCAACTAGATTAATTGAACAACAAAGAAATACAATAGAAAATTTACAAAATCAAATAAAAGATAATGATGTATATACACAATCAATAAAAAATAATATAGAAACATTACAAAATAGAAATTATGAAATATTATATGATTTACAATCTTCAGCACCTAAAATATTAATGGGTGTTAATGTAGGATATACATTAGGATTAATGTTATCTGGATATTTATACCCTACATATATGAATATAAATGAACCATATAGTACTGCTGATAATATTGAATATACTAAAAACAATATTAATCAAAAACATATTGAAAAAAGAAGAGCATTAGAACAACAACATTTAAAACAAAAAGATGTAGAAATACCTGTAACTATAAAAAGAGAATATGATGAAGTGCCATCAAGAATAGTTAAACCTTTTGAACAATCATTTAAACCTGTTAAACACGGAAAAAGACCATTAAAATATAAAGAAATACAAGAACTTAAAGCAACTTTAAATAAATCTGAATTAAATAATTTAAAAAATAAATTTTTATATTTTGATGATGATAAATTAATATTAGAAAAATCAAATGATAAATGTAAAAATGTAGTAGGAGAAACCCAAATACCGAAAAGAAAAGTATTTTAATTAAAATATTATTTATATTATAAAATGCCAAGATTATTAAAATATACAACTTCTGGAATTGTTGATGATGTACCTGACCAAGCACTTGCAGTTATAGAACATGCGACACTATTTTATCTTATTGACCAAAGATTTAAAGGAATGAATAAATATATAGCATTCGCAGCAGCAGGTGCTGGATATGAAATCTTTATAGATAGTCTTAAGAGTGGAAGTCTCGGAGCAGGTTTCACTGCTGATAAAAAATAAATATATATAATATATAAATGATATTAGGAGGTGCTATGGACGAATATGGATGTTGTGTTTCTTGTGGATATACTTTCTGCCCTTCTTTAGCAGAATGTTTAAGACCCTGGGAAAGAGTATGCCCAACACAAACACATCATCGGATCTTACAAAAAATGGATGATTTTAATTTATCTGAACTAGGAATATTTATAGGTGTATGCTCTTCAGCACTTGTAGGATTTTTATTAGCAACTCAAAAATCTAAATGTGAATCTATCTGCTGGGGAATGTGTAAAAGAAATGTAGATGCGGTCATCGCTGAAGAAAGATTAGAGATGACTGGGTCTTCAGGAATGACACCAAGATTAGAATTAAAAACTAATACTACTTTAAATGAACCTGAACCAGAAAATTAAAATATATAGTAAATAAACACAAAAATAAATAATTATTTAGAGTAAAATAGATACACGATTTTATTAGTACTCAAATATATTTTGTACGTATAAGAATTTTTTTTTATAAATTATAAATCAATTATTTAAAATATTTTAATTTTAATATAACAAAATATTTTTCATACATAAAAAACAAGTAGGGAAATTACCCCGAGAATAAATGAACTCATTTCTCTACTTGTTTAGTACTGAAAAATTAAATAAATTATTTAAATAAATTTATATATATTATTTATTAATTTATATTAAATTACTTAAAAATAAAATACTCTAATAATATATAGTTAAGAGTAAAATGAATGAATATGATGATTTATTAGATTATATTATTTCTTTAAAACGAGGTGAAGATATAGATGATTTAAAAGATACTAAAGGCAGTTTGTATGAAACTTATAAGAATGATAGGAAATCACTTAAACCTATTTTAGAAAATAAGAAACCTTTTAGTATAGGCACTATTACACAATCTAAATCTTTTTTAGATAATCTTAATGAAGATAGAATTAATTTAGAAAATTTAAGAGAGATAAACCGAAAAACTAAAAATGAAAATAAAACATTAAGAAAATTTTATAAATATATGAGAAATTTATTAGAAAAACAAAAAGCATTTATTGATTGTGATTTAATAGATGAAGATGATATTACACATGATTTATCTCAATTAAATGATGATAATTATTATATTTATTTCAAAAAAAATATTGAACTAACTAATCTTTTAGAAAAACATAAAGAATATAAAGATGAAATGAATAATAAATTTGAAGACCTTGAAGAATTATATAAACAAGATTATCATAAATCATTTATGTGTCAAGAACATATTAAAGAATTAAATGACTTAAAAACAAATTTAAAAAAATTACAAATAGAAAATGAGGGATTAAAATCTATGAAAAATGATTATAAAAATAAATGGCAAAATATCTTTAATCAATTTAAAGATTTAGAATTAAAATCTCAAACTGATATAGATTTGTCGGATAAAGTTGAAACAATTAATCTTCATAAAAAAGAAATGAAAAAACTTTCTGATAAATTAAAATCTAAAAATGAAAAAGAATTAGATGATTTAGAAAAAGAACTTAAAAAAAATCATTTAGAACAAATAAAAGAAAAAGATAAATTTATACAATCTTTATTAAATGAAAATACAACTTTAAAAATGAATATGTAATTATTTCATTCTAAGTTAAATCTTCTTTTATAATTTCTTATATTTTCTCTTATACTTTTTGATTCACCCCATAAAATATAGTACGATAAATAACCTGCTCTTGTCGGGTCATTAGTACTAAGATCTTTTCTATGGCGTTGTCTATATAATCTTCTACGCTCTTTATCACCAGTTAATGTATAATCTTTCATACCTGCGGCACCAAAATGTTGTGTCTTAGTCCTACCGTTATCTTTTGTAAAAATCGCCATATATTTCTTACCTGATTTATTACTTCTTTTTATAGTCATTTTCATTTATTTATGTAAATATATTATTTAATTCTAATTTTATATCTATACCTAAATAATTTCTATTTAATAATTGACATCTGTCTCCTACATAATTATTATGACAAGTTAAATCTAATATATTATCACCAGCATTAGAATAAGTTTTAATAAAATAATCTATCATTTCATCAGGTCTATTTATGCCAGTTTTTTCTTTTCTTACAGAATATTCTAATAATGTTGAAGGATATTTACCTGTGTGAGTTTCAGTATCTGAAGTATAAGATTTTTTAATATTATCTCTATGTCCATAATATTTATTATTATCTTGTTGTTTCATATATCTTTTTTTATAAACTTCATTACCAATCATTTGTGGATTATATGTGCCAGGTTTATTATAATAAATAAATACTTCTTCTGTATTTCTGAGAGGTTGTGATTTACATTTAAAAAAATTAGTCTTTCTATTTTTTAACCAAGTATAATGATATCTAGGTTTATCATATTTTAATAATTCATATGTGAATGGCATAGAAGCATGAAGTACAATAATCCCATTAGGTTTCAATACTCTCCACATTTCTTGAAATAACATATCCCAGTTTAAAGGTTTATCCCAGTCTGCTTCAGTTATACCATAGGGCGGTGAAGTATATATTAAATCAAATGAATTATCTTCAATATTTAATATTTCATTATGAATATCATTTTCAATATAATTTATTGACATATAATATAAATCAATATTTTATTTTATTACAAAAACATTTACAATAAAATCTATGAAAACATTTAGGCAAATCATATATATTATAACCCCATCTGCGCCAAGTCTTGAATCTGGCGATTATGTATCTAAATTGTCCACAACAATTTGATTTTTTTTTTTATCATTATTCTGCTCCATAGTCTTCACGGCAACTGAAGACATTACAATCATTAATCTTAATTGAGGTGTCATCATACTTGTATCTATTTCACCTAAATCAACCATTTCTTTAAGAATAGGTATAATATCTTCTTTCTGACTATCTATATTATCTGCATAACCATCTAGGGCATCAACATTAAAATAATTTAAACCTCTTTCACCAGACCTCGCCATCAATAATAATGTTTCAAAAACAACACTCTCACTATTTTTTGTTGTAATAATTTGTAAAATTAATGATTTTTTCTCTTCTAATATTTTTAATGACATTTCTTTATCTATATGAATATCACTTGTATTATCTGGAAATTTTTGTTTAAGAACATATAATTGATTAAACATATTGATTTTTTTCTCATCATTTAATTTTTCATCTTCTTCATTTTTTTTTGTAATTTCTTCTTCTTTATCATTTTTTCTTTTCATTCTGCCAGCAAGTTTGTTATAAATACTTTTTTCTTCATCTGTGAATTCAGATACTTTTTTATTTAATCTTTTTTTATATTCTAAATGTGTTTCTTCATCATTTACGCTAAGCGCTGTATCATCTTGTACATTAAATGTTACATTTTTATCAGTATTTTTTAAACTATCTAAAGTAATAATTTCTTCTTCTGACATTATATATAATAAAATAAAAAAAAAATAAAATATTTACTAAAATATAATATAAAAATATGGCAATCTTAAATTTCACGATAAGAAGTCAGGATGTAGACCATGCTGCTACAACAACAGCAACTAACTCAGTACCAGCAGAGAAAACTATTAAATTAGAGCAAGGATTAAAATTAAGATATCTAAAACTTTTACATATTTTTCATAATATAGATAATACATCTATAACTGATGGAGAAGGAACAAGTAATAATACAATAATATTTTGTAAAATATCATTTTTAAATTCTAAGAATGCTTTATTTTTAGAATTTGATAGTGGCAAAACAGTTGAACACGCAGGAATGATTTGTTTAGGTGAGACAGTAAAAACTGAAGGCGAATCTGTTTTTAAAGATTTATATAAAGTACTACACGATGGCAAGCAATTATTATTTATTAATCAACCTTTTAAAGTATCTTTATTTAAATTAGTAGCAAAAGACCCAGCAGCAGGGAATACATCTGTAGCAACATATAATAGTACTAACTCACATAAAATAGAACCTATTACTGTAGAAGAATTTAGAGGAGGTGTATCATCTGCTGGACATTATTTATCTTTAACTTTTGAATATCAAGAAGATGAAAAAAAATAAAAAAAATATATATTATTTATTATAATGAATTTATTAGAAGAATATAGTAAAGAATTAACTGAAATAAAATACCCGATTAATTATAATAGACCTCTTTTAAAGAATGATAAATCAGAAGTACATCGCGGAATAGCATTAGGCACTATATGGTGTAGACCTGTAAATAGAAAAGATAAAAATATAGCATTTCAAGAATGCGGATCTTTAAAATGGGAAAAATATCAAAAAATATTTAGTACTTCTAAAAAATTATTTAATGAATATTCACCTGAACCTGATTTTGAATGGACAACTATACAATATAATCAAAATCAAGTATCTGCTAAACATAAAGATCGGAATAATGTCGGAGATAGTTATATTATAGGATTAGGTGATTATGAGGGAGGATTATTAAAAGTGTGGCATCATGATGAAGATGAAGAACCTGAATATGTAGATATAAAGAATAAGTTTTATAAATTTGATGGCGGAAAGAAGTGGCACGAATCAACTGCATTTACTGGGACAAGATTATCTTTAGTATTCTTTAATATAATGAATACAAGAAAATAATAATTAAATATATATAAAACAAAAAATACTTAAAGACATTTTACCCTTAATAATAGAACTGAAAGTAAAATAATATATAATATAAAGAATACAAAAAGAATACAAAAAGAATAACTCATATACAAAAATATAAATTTGAAATTTGTATATAAAGAATACAAAAAGAATAAAAAATGGATTCTTCTCCTGAAATCTTTTCTGATAATATTGTATCTAAATCTAAATCTACTAAATCATTATCTAAAATGAAGAAACCTGAACTATATGAATTATGTAAACAATTAATAGATGATAATAAAAGATTACAATTATTTTCTAATTCTTCTGATGAATTATTACAAACTTATATGAAACATGAAAAAGAATTACAAATAAAAATTAATAAATTACAATATGATTATCAGACAACTTGTTTAGATTATGATAAACTTGCTGAAGATAAAAATGAATTAGAAGATACATTAAAACTAAAAGAAGATGAAGTATCTGAATTAATTTATGAAAATTCTGATTTAAAACAAGAAAATAATAAACTTAAATCATTTCTTTGTAAGATTAGAAAAACATTCACAGAATAAATAAAAATAAATTATATAGTAAAGATACACAAAAATTAAATAATTAGTCAGGTAAAATAGATACACGAATTTATTAGTACTGAAATATATTTATATACGCGAAGAATTATTTTTTATAAATTCAAAATCAATTATTTATATTTTTTTTTCTAAATGAAATTATTTTTTTTTCTGTCTAAAATTTATACACACATTTTACTCTTTAATTAAATTATATAAATTATAGTCTATTTTGTGTTTATTTTTTTCTAATTTTTATTTTTTTTT
>Ga0181414_1000466_pt1 | contig 12393 bp, 13 predicted proteins | sample 37SPOviralmetaG_FD_130139 | JGI IMG/M metagenome (GOLD analysis project Ga0181414, IMG submission 130139) | Marine viral communities from the oligotrophic San Pedro Time Series (SPOT) site, San Pedro Channel, CA, USA - 37 SPOT_SRF_2012-11-28 | ecosystem: Environmental > Aquatic > Marine > Strait... | reverse complement strand
ACCATTTCAACCCATTAACAATTAATTTTTTTTAAAAACATTATTATAATGTTTATTAACTGCTTTTGTTGTAAATTTGCTTTTTGGTGCTGGCTCACAAAAAACAAAAAAAAAAAATCAAAAAAAAAATAATCTATAGTTATAATAATAATATGAAGATTAATACCGACAAAATGACTGAAGAAATTCAAAAATCTAGGCCTTCTTTAAAGACAAATACTATTAAACAATACGAAACTAATCTGAATAAACTCAAGAAGATATTCGAAACGGATAATTATGATTTCCTTTCTAAGCCCACTGAAGTTTTGAAAAGAATCAGCCATTTACATTATACCTCTCAGCGTAATCATTTGAACGCGATTATTGTCTTATTAAATGCTTTAAATTCTGATAAAAAATACGATAAATTAATTGAAGAATATGGAAAAAAAAGAGACGAATTAAATGATAAATATTCAGAAGAACAAAAATCTGGTGTTATAAGTGATAAACAATCTAAGAATTTTACGACCATAGAAGAGGTATATAAAATGATAGATAAAATGGCTGAAGAATTAAAGCCGATAAAAAAAAAAGATAAATTATCCTCAAAAGAAAAAGCACTTCTTCAAGTGTTTACCATATTTAATATTTATGCGAGAATGCCTATGAGAAACGATACGGCGGGAATGGAGGCCATTTCGAAACGGGCGTATAATAAATTAAGTGAAACTGACAAGAAGGCTAAAAATTATTTAGTAGTATCTAAAGACGGAATGTTTTTCGTTCTTAATAAATATAAGACGGCTAAGAAGTATGAAGAATTAAAATTACCTATCACAGACAAACCACTCAAACGGCTACTTCGGTTTTATTTAAAGAAAAATGGAATGGGAGTTTTATTCAAAACTTCAACGGGTAATCCATTGACAAGAAACGCATTAACTCAACTTTTAATTAAGACCTCTCAAAAATATATGGGTAAAAGTATTTCAACCACATTATTAAGGAAAATTTACTTATCCAGTAAATATGGAGATATGAAAAAAGAATTAGAAAAAGACAACGCCTTAATGGGTCATTCGAAAGAAGTAGCACTTGAAACTTATGTTAAAGAGCCTCAAAAAAAATCTAAAGAAGAATAAATGAGTTATATTAGTGAATATACTGGCGGATTATTTTGGGATATACTTCTATTAACGAAATATAATGAAGACTGGGAAAATTTCTTTCATAGTTTAATTAAGGTTCTGCCGTGTCAAGCGTGTATAGATAAAACTATAAATCACCACGAAAGAGAGCCATTACCTAAATTTAAAGATAATGACGAGAAAAATAAATATTTATGGAACTTAAGACTGGCTCGAGGCGGAACTCCGTGGGTGAATGAAGTTAATGAAAAAGGTTATACTTTAGAAAGTTGGGAAAAATTATATGAAGGGAAGAAGTTCACACGGGCGGGCTCGGGAAATGATAATGATTAGAATCATTTTAATTTTCGTATTTTTTAATTTTTTTATTACATATTGAATGAATTTCAGATAAGGTTTCGTCTTCTATCCACACAAATCGGCCTTCAATAAAATAAAAAATATTAATTAATTTCTCATAATCTATTTTAATTATGAAATTATTTTTTTTCCGATTAGAATTCTCATACTGAAATAATTTATCTTGAAGAAGTTCGTGAATACTTCCATTAATTTTATCATTCAGTAAATCACCGAATTTAAAATAAAAAGTTTTTAAAGTGATAAGTTGTTTGTAATTTAATTTAAGGTTAAACATTATTTTCTATTGATAATTATATAAATAAATTATCTTTATATGCTTTATCATTTTATTAATTTAAGTGCTACTTCTTTTTTCGGCATTTTAATTCTAATAAAAAAATCAACACTTTCTTTCAGTGCTATCATTTCGGGATATTTCGCCTTATTTACACTGACAACGGATACAACTCCATTTTCTACTTCTTCACTTAAGTCGTCATATTTCTTTTGTGATTTTTCTTCGAATTTTAATTTACCTTTTATTTTTTTAACTTGGCTTTCGAATTCTGAAAAGGTAAGGCTTTTCACTTTAGTTTCTAATTTCAAACCAGTAGAAGGGGCTTTAACATATTTAACCGAAATTTCAAAATTATCATTAGATAAAACCTTTTTCTTTATTTCCTTGACTTTCCTTGAGCCGTCTTTAACCATTTTTCTGACTTCTTCTAGTCTTTTCTCTGAAGCCTTATTTAATTTTTCACCACCTAACATTTCTTTTAATTTTTTATTAAATTCACTAAGGCTCATTGTTTTCCCGTCGGTTTTCTTAACCCCTTTCCGTGCTTTAACTCTTTCTCGAACCTTTCCTAATTTAGCACCCGCTTCAATTAATTCACCTTCTCTTTTTTTAACTTTTTCTTCTTTCTTTTTCTTATTCTCCGCCCTCTTCTTTTTTTGTTCTTCAGTTAAAGGCTCGGGTTTAGTTATACCCTCGGCTTGTTTCAAAGTGATATTAGGTTTTCTCGGTCTTGTCGTGGCGCGAATTTCTTTTTTCTCGTGGTCTACTTTATAGCCGTGTTTTTTCAGTAAGGATAATAATCCGTCTCTATCAGTCTTAGGTGGGATTTTAATGGATACTAATTTATTATGGGCTCTGATAAGTTTCCGAATTTCAGCGGTGGTTAGTTCCCCTTTAAGTTTTCCACTCTTGTAAGGCATATTTGTAAAATACATATAAAAAAAATATAATTATAATTAAATGAATATTCATAAGACGCATTCAAAAAAAGACATTCTATCTATTCTTCAATCCCTCAATATATTAGTAGACCATAAGTTATCTAAGAGAGAAATAATAGAATTATTACCTAAGATAATTGAAAACGCAGAATATACAAAATCAATCCCACATTTAACGGCTTTAAAAGATTTATTTATTAGCCCTTCACTTAAAAAGCGGCTATCAGTTGAGAAAAAAAATTTAGTAATGATAAAATCAAAAAAAATAATAAATTTCGCGACTAATAATTTCGATATGATTCAAATCGGATATTCAAATCCACACGAAGTTCATAATGACGCTTTATTTATTCACCATTACGGAGACATTCCCACCGTTCGCCGAGCCTTAAAGTTATATAATACATACAATATGAAAGTCGGCCATATCAATCCTATTATAAGTTTAGACATTCAGCACACGCTACTTGAAAAAGAAAAAATTAAAGAAATGAAAAATCCTAAATTTGGATATCGAACGGGAAAGTTTATTTTAAAATTCAATTAAATGCGATATATTTAAAGAATTATTTTCTAATAGAATGTAAAGAGAATGAATAAGATTAAACAACAAGATTTATTATTTGGATTAAATGCGGAGGAACGAGTTCACAAACAACTGGAGAATGTATTCGGAAATTTAAAATCAACGAAAGAACAATATGGAAAATATTTTGAATTCGATAAATATAATGATAATTATTTTATTGAAATAAAAACAAGAAGAATTAAACATAATCAATATGACACTTTATTTTTCGGGCAGAATAAATTTTTAAAGGGTGAGGCCTTACTCAAAGAAAACCCCGACTTAAAAATTTTCTATTGTTGGAATTGTAATGACGGCGTATACGGCTGGGAACATAACTCTTCTGAATTCAAGATTGCCCCGAGAGGAAGGTGGGATAGAGGGAAACAAGAAATCGACCAGTGTGTTGATATTAAAACTAAATACATTAAGCCGCTAACTGAATTATTATAATTAATAATCTATTTTTTATCATATAATCCACTATTTTACTATATTTAACCACTAAAAATGGTTAATAATCTTAAATAATGCTGTTTTTAGCACTTAAAGAGACATTAATTTCGAAATTAATTCTTCTTTAAGCCCTAAAAAGGGTAAAATAAGGGATTATAGGGCATAATTTATGAATATTATCGGTAAAATTAAAGATTAATGGGTATAATACTTAAAATTATTATCTAATATAAGTATAAAGAATGTTTGAATGTTTACCTCAAGATTGCGAAGACTTAATATTTAAATTTCACAATGAGAATATAAAAAATAAATTAAGAGAATTACATAAGAAAAAATTCAACAATGTTATGGAAGAACTACTGGGAGCGACTGAAGATATGATATATTATTTCGGCGAAGAAAACTTAGAAGGCTTAGAAGAAGAAAGAGACGATATGCCTTTCTCGACTATCTTCTTAGAATTTCAAAAGTTCCTCACACATACAAACCTTTTCACTGGCGCTCCTATTTAGTCGTCGCTGTCTATAGAATAAAATCCGTCTTCGTCTATCTTTACTTTAATATTTTCTTCTTCGGCTGAACCTTCGTCGTCGCTATATGGTTCGTGATTTCTTTTTAATTTAGATTTCTTTATATCTTCTGCGGGATTATAATCGTCGTCTACTATTTTACTTTCAACTTCTTTCATTTCCTCGACAAGAACTTTGAAACCTAAACTTTCAAGTAAATTCACAATTTCGTCAAATATTTTCTGTTCCATTTATCTTAAGTGAATAAAAAATATTTATGATTCAAATCTAATTAATTTTCGGGTTCGGGTTCGGCTTGAGTTTGAGGAGCGGGTTCGGGCTCGGGCTCGGGTTCTAATTTCTTTCTTTCCTCAAAGACTTTCTTAATATAAGTATCGAATTTCATTCCTTCGTCCATAGCCATACTTAAACCACATATTTCGTCGCCACTAAGTTTCATATTACTTTTTTGAATTTCACCTAAGCGTTCACATTCCATATCAGTTAATTCTACAATCGACATTTTTAATATATATATATATAAAAATATTTATGAATTTATTTCTTTTTTTTATCATTTTCTTCGGCCAGTATTTCACTTACAACATTCTGTTCCGCTCGTATAGATTTTACAATTTTATAAACGACCGCTGAAGTCTCGTCTACATTAGCGAAAGTTCCGTCGGGGTCGTGAATAGAAGTTGTTATATCTGCGATAGAAATAGGCTTTGTAATTGTGAAAACTAAGTCGCTCGGGTTCCCTAAGAAATAATCGTTTTGTGCTGAGTATTTATCGACTATTCCCATTACTGGTAAATTCGCTCCAGTTGGATTTCCCCCGATTGAAGTCGAGCCTTCGAGTAAAGAACTTCTAATTGTGTAGTAAGGCTTAAGAACTGATTTCGGTAATTGATTAGCCTCGACATTAACGGATTGTGTTTTTATTACTATCTCGGGATTGTGTGTTAATGGTGTTCCGTTATTAGGGGCTAAAACGAAATGGTGTGTCGCCCCGAGCGGAGCCGTGTTATAAGTCAAAATATTATGTGGATAAGGTAAGGAAGTAGAGTATAAGGTCGCACCGAAGTCATTCGCTATCATTGACTTGGTATCAGTCGCTATTATTTCGGCATTCGTCGTCATTCTATAAAGGCTTTTTTTATTTGAATTATTCACACGGCTCGTGAGAACATTATCCGAATTAGCCTCAGCATTTAGTTGGTCGTAATCAAAACCTATAATATCCCAGAGACACCCTTTCCACTCGGCTTCATTAGCACCCCAGTCTTCAACATAAATTCCTCCGTGAGCGTCAAAAATAGAATAAGGTTCTATCGTTGAATTATTCGCTTCATAATAACTTTTATTCGCACCAGTGTTCGGGTTAGCGACTAGGAAACTCGGGTCGTGAGGAGTAGTTCCTACACGATAAGATTGATTATACACAACATAAGGTTTGAATGTGGGACTATATCCCCAGTTCGGTGGACGAGGATTAATTTTATATACCGTGTCGCCGCCGTCTGCGGCTATAGGTGTCGCGGCGAGTTTCATATCAGTATCGACTGCGGGTGGATATAAACTTTCATTATTTATTGAAGGTGATTTAGTTGAACCCGCTAATCTATCATTTCCGACATTATTAGAAGTATGAAATCTATCAAAATTAAAACGATTTGTTTCGGGATTAAAGTTCAAGGCTGGAGCATTCGCCCCGACATAGGTTTGCGTCATATAAGGTGAAATATCCGTTGTTGTGGCGTTTATTGTATCTTTCATAAATGTTGAATTGTCTGAATAACTTTCAAAGGAAATCGCACCACCATTATTTAACCTAACCCGTGTTCCTATATCAACATAAGATAAACCGCTATGAGGTGTGATTATAGCCGTAGAGTAAGCGGTAGCGTGAAAATCATATCCATTCCTTCTGCCCGCTAACATTGTGTTAGCCGCGTCAGTGAATAATTGGTGAGGAATTCCAGCCACTAAATCGGGTCTTATACTAATATAATATTTAGTTTCGGGTAGACCAGCACCTTCCCATTTATAAGGTTGGGCGAAACCATAACTGAAATGACTTCCTTTGTCAACGCTGTCAACCCAGTCTTCGGGTGGGATATATAATTCGCGTTGGTCTTCTCTAAATTTGAAGAATACTGGGATTGTTGATTTAGGCGTGTCTTGAACTCCACCTTCTATTAAATATCCGTCGCTTCCGAATGAATGATTTGTAGGTGCGGCTCCAGTCATATGGTAAGGATTGAAATGAAAAAATCTTGAATCACGCACGGCGGGTATGTGGCCTATAGCGCTTGAATAGGCGGGCATATTTTGAAGGTCGTCCCATAGTTCGGGATATAATCCTTGAGTTTCTAAATAATCTCGAATAATTTCTAAATTCGCCTCATTATATTCGATATTCAAGGGAACGGTGTCCCCGAAATAATTTACGGCGGGTGCTGCTGAATTATCTAAAGTAATAAGGGTTTGAAAGCCTTCCCACGCATTATTTAATTTCGCTAATTCAACTGCTCCAGTTGTTCTGTTTAGAACTGCTTCGGGTCTTATTTTTTTTCCCATATCACGGCCTTCTTCATAAATTTCGGGTCTTTTGACGGCTATATATGCTAATGAGGCGATCCAGTTCGTAGCCGCTTGACCTTGAGAGCCGCCTATATAAGCGAGATAATTCGCTTGTTTACAATAAAAGAAATTTTGACAATTAATCGCTTTATAAGTCGTTGATTGAATGGTTTGAGTAATGGGTCGAATATAACTATCGCCGTCATAAATTTCGAATATTTCGGGTTTATCAGTTTTTTGTAATTGTTCTGTGATTTGTTCTGCGACTGCGGTTTGTGTGTTGAAACCTTTCTTAATTTCTATATCCACCTTTTCTCTTAACCTATAATATGTCGTTTCTGAAAATACTCCGTCCGTCCTTGATTGTGGATACTGGTCGGCATTTCCCGCGACGCTTTCTTCATAAGTGGCCGTATTCTTAATAAACATTGTATATCGTTTATTATCGACCCGTTGTTGATAATATCCTCCCGACCTTTGTATCCAGTCGCGTCTCGCGTAGCATACTGGGTTGACTAAGTGTTTACAAGCACCCGACGATTGAGTGTCGCCCTCACTATAAATTAATTGTGGATTGAAAGGCACGGGAACTCCCGCGTCGGCTATTTGAAGCCAGCGTCTAGGCTGTTGAATATAATTAGGATATTCATTAGCCGTTATATAATATCCGATAATTATCGGAGCGTGATTGTCTTTTAATGTAATATCCGTCTTGACCTCACTAGCCCGAATGGATAAATATCCGCCTAGACGATAGGAAGGAGTATAGGTATTTTGTTTTTCTCGATTGTAATCTCCGAACACGACATTCGTATAGGTTTTAGTTGTGTGAGTTGATTTCTCAACACCATTTTCTCTCACGCGTCGTGTTGTCCCCTTGAATTCTAGTGTTGAAGGATTTCCCGCACCCACTTCATTTACAAAGGCTCTTTCAAGTGATATTTGGTCGCCTATATTTAATTTAATGGTTTGTTGAAGTGTATTTGTAAATATGGCTGGATTAGAATCATTCGAACCTTGTGCTTGAACCGAGGCTGACCTATTACAATTTAGAAGTTTTATGTCAGTATAACTCATATTTATATATGAATAATATAATAAAAATAGATTAAAAAATTAACTTAATTTACGAGACCTTTATTTTTTAAAATTTGAAATTTATCGTCGTGTTTTTTTTTGAAATCGTCTATTCGGTCGTTTTTCTTATAATAATTATATAATGATTTAGATTTTAGAAAATCTTTATTTGTATCATATTTTTCTTTCTTTTTCTCTTTGTTTTTTTCATAATGGGCTTTGGCTCTCTGACGATTTTTTATCTTAAAATTTTCGTCGAGTTTCGCGACATTATGATAATAATGTTTTTCACGCTCCGCTTTCTTTTTATAATTCGATAATATTTTATTAATTTGTTCTTCACTTAAATTATAATTATTTTCCATTTTCTATTTATATAATATAAAACATTTTTTTTTTAAATCATTTAATATTTAATTAATCTGAATTCGGATTTCTTTGACGAATATGGAATATAATCACTGATTTTCCGCTTATAGAAGTGGCTAAAGTTTCGTCGTCATAAACAACTTCTATATCGAAAGAATTAATACTTAATTCTTCGGTATTATTCAAACTTAAATATGCTCTCTCGTGTGGTTCATAAAATAAGGCTCCCGCTTCATTTCCACTATTATCGAAACGGGGAAGGTGTGCTACAATTTTAGATATAGTTCCTTTCCGAGCGTTAACTGAATTTTGTGTGAAATTATTAAGACGAATAAAGAGGGAAGTGGTGCTTACTAAATCGGGTGTTGTTGAAGATAATAATTCGTCTACTAAAGCGCCCACCGTTGTCGGCTCGGCTACACCTCTTCCTCTGAAACCGAATGTTTGAGCCGCATTAGCGGTTTCAGTTAGTTGTATTCCATAAGTTCTTGAAGGAGCCATAATTAATACACTTTCATAACTTCCCATTCCTCCACCGACAACTAAAAGAGGTGTTAAAATTCCGTCATTCGCTAAACCGCTTGTCGTGTCTGCTTTATCATTCCACCACCCTCTTTCAAGACGGCGACCCCACCTTTCAAGGCCTCTATATTGTAATCCACCCCAGTAATCCCAGTTATAAAAAGTCGCTGCGTCATAGACGGGATAACCAGCATAATGGTCGTATGATTCTAAAGTAATAGCAGCGCCTATATGGTTTGTAGAGGTCATAGTCGGATAGACAGCCCATTTACACTGGTTATTAGGTGCGGGTAAATTAAGTTTACCTCCACCACCCGCTTTCAAACTAGTGAATTCACATAATACAACCCACGCCATTCCGTTGTAAAGTGAAATAACCCATTCTTCATTCTTGAGTTGAAATTTAACTTTCGTATAACCTCCCGTGGCCGCATTCGCGTAGGCGGTCTTAAAGTTCAGATTGAAAGCCCCGAAATAAGTGATTTCATTCATAACTAATGCGTCCCAGTCCCTTAAGCCTCGCGCGACTGCTCCCGCTGGGTCAGAGAAATTATTATTTATTCCCGACTGAAAAACTTTTATAAAATCTCCGTCGCGTGCTACGGCTATATCATAGAAAGTTTTCCCTATGGCTCGGTCAGTGAAAACTTGTCGAGCGCCATAATTAGGATTGTAGTAAGGCGGCGCGTGATAGAATGCGCCGCCGTCGGGGTCTTCCGTCGCCGAATTGATTCTACTCAAACCCACCGTCCACGGCCGTCTTGTTCCCGCACCGAAATTCGCACCCGATATATCGAAGACACATTCTCCCCCGTCTTGACTTAGTGGCCTCCTCTGGTCTTGTAAATGAAAACCTTGTCGTCCGTCAGCCGTCGCTGTTCCTCCAGCGATAATAACCGCGGAGGCGTGTCTTTCTGAAATGTCTTGTAAGTTGAAAGTCGCGTTTTCAGTTGTATTAGTGGAATTCTGAGTGAAAGTCCACTTATAGCCTTGAAAGTCCCCACCCGCAGTCCTATTCGGTTCGCAGTCTATTGAGGATTGAACTTTTCCATTCACATAACCATTAACAAACGACGGGTGATAAGCGGCAGCGTCCATTCCGTCTTGAATGCTATTCGCATAGTCGTCCGTGTTAAATTCACGCCTCTGTCCTTCGTCTATAAAAACTTGAGGGTCTCCAGCCATTCCCCACATAGGAAGCGAAGTCCCATAAGTGAAATCGGGACGAGCGGCGGTTCCTAGCGGCGGGCCGAAGTAATGAAAGAATTGATTATTAAATTTATCGACTAGAATAGTTCCTTCTTTTTGAATTTTAGCGGAGTGAAGTGCTATTTCAGAATTAGGTGGAATTTTCATTGTATTGATTAAATTATTCTGATAGGAATAAGGCTTGAATGTCATAGCGGTGTTAGGTCTTGAAGACTTATCATTTGAAGTAATAACTAAACTCATTTTATAATTATTAAATATATTTTAAATTTTAATAAAAAGTATTAAAAAAATATTTTCTTTATACATATTAAATGCCTAAGAAAGATAAAAAGAAAAGAATCATAAATGTCGAGCCTATGAAACGAACTAATAATTATGAAGAAGTTCCACTTCAGATAAATATAAAAAATGATTTGAAGAATGATAAGAAAATTCAACCTTCAAAAATTTTTGAAAAATATAATGATAAAAAAATTAAAAAAAAGAAATAATATTTAATCACCGAAGCCGTCGTCATATTCACCCACAACTTCCCATTCGGCTTCAGCGTAAGAATATTCGTAATCGTATTCTTGAATTTCGTTCCACTTTTCTCGAGCCTTTTCAAGGTCGGGTAGTTGTATGAATACACGCCTTTGTTTATTGATTTGTATGCGTTTTTCTAGATAAATATCTTTGAAACAATTTAATTTTAATTCACGGAAGAAGGCCTCTACTCCGAATTTACGATTATCAGCCGCAGTCGCATTATAACAATCAAAGATAAATTCTTTGAAATAATATGTTTCATATTCTCCAGTGAATTTATTTTTCATTCGTCTTCCACCCTTTAACGGCCAGCCGTCGGAGCCCCATAAATCACCCCATTCGGCGAAACCGAATTGTGGGTGTTGAAGGCCGCCGTCTTTTAAAATAATGTGGAACCAACTCTTAACACTATTCCAGTTTCTTTCGACTTGATTTTGAAGAAGTTCCGTTTTCTTAAACATACGAGGCTGAAAGTCAGAAATGTCGCGATTGTATAAAACATTCGCGAAGGCTTCTGCTGGTGCGTCTAATACTGGTTGAACTCTTGATAATGTTTCTTTAGTCATACGACCCGATAAACAATCAGATAATTCTAAACAATAATGCCTTCTGTCGTCGGCTGAAACACCCGCGAACCAGTCATTATTCGTGGTTATGATATAATTCGCATAATCGTCGATAATATAATTTTCTTTATTTTTCTTATTAATGGTTTGTCTTTTCTCGGTGATTTTATTCTTAACAACTCCTTCAAGTTGTTTATCACCGCCCCAAAAAGCCTCGTCTAAATTTACAACTAATTTCGCTTCTAATTGTCCGTTGAAATCACCGAATAAAAATTTCGCATTACTATTTTGAGTGTAATGGCTTTCGCCTATGATTTCAGCCAGTTTATTAAGAATAATACCTTTACCGCCGCCTTGTTTCGATTTCAAGGCTAGTAAGACACCAGTCTTAATATGAGGTTTTTGAATGTAATGTGCGAATAAGTCTAGAATATAATTATATTTTTCTTCGTCGTTTTGACACCATAATTCCTTGATATGGTTAAGAATAGGTTCTGCTTCCTCGGGATTATATTCGTCCGCTTTTTCTTTTTGAATATCGAAACCATTCCATAAATTAAATAAATCTTTATTAGAATTGTCCCTAGGGTCAAAACCTATGGCTCTGACTTCCCTCCTATCTATCCAATGACACCATACCTCGAATGGGTCAACCTTTTTTCCGTCTCCGTCTTCAAACTCCGCGAAGAATTTTTCTTTCTTAAAATGGTCTTTAGCCTTAGTCGGTGTTTTCAAAAACCAGCAGTCGACTTCAATTAATTCGTCATTCTCTTTTCGAACGGTCTTTTTATCTAAAATAATATAATCACCAGTTTCTTTCACGAATATTATCTTTTCATTCAAATGTTTCTTTATGGCTTTTTCTCCATTATGAAAAAACATAGAATATGTTAAGTCCTCCTTATCTATTATCCCGTCTAACTTCGCTTTATCATACGCGGATTGAACGGCTCGTTTATATAAATATTTACAAGAAGTATGTTTACAAATCGGTTTATATTTATCGGATAATGTTCTAAGAAATGTCATACCGACTTTGTTTTTTCTCTTTTTCTTGATTTTATTTAAATGAGCCCATTTCTGCTGAATACATTCTAAATCGAAATTTTCTGTGTCTTTCTTAGAATAATCAATGTATAAACCTAAGCCACTCGCGTTTCCGTTTGTAATATTATGAATAGCCATTCCTATTTTAATCCAAGTGTCGTATTCATAACATTCTTCGTTCGCTAAATTTTTTAAACATTCTTGAATTTTATTAATATCATATTCTTTAATCGGTT
>Ga0181414_1000464_pt1 | contig 12424 bp, 8 predicted proteins | sample 37SPOviralmetaG_FD_130139 | JGI IMG/M metagenome (GOLD analysis project Ga0181414, IMG submission 130139) | Marine viral communities from the oligotrophic San Pedro Time Series (SPOT) site, San Pedro Channel, CA, USA - 37 SPOT_SRF_2012-11-28 | ecosystem: Environmental > Aquatic > Marine > Strait... | reverse complement strand
ACGTTGCCTGAGCTGTCTATAGTTAGCCTTTCAGCATTAGCTGTTTGGTCAAAAAATCTAAAACGACCATCAGATTCAATTAACTGCCAAAATCTGTGGTGCGAGTTTGTTGCAAGGTCTAATCGTGCCGCTGTAGTTGTACCAGTTACTTTTGCAATCGCATCTGCTCCACCATTTACTTCAAATTTAACACTTGGCGAAGTCGTTCCTACACCTAAATTTCCAGCAACAAATAAATTACCAGAACTATCTAATTGAGTAGCATTTGCTGTGCTACCGCCTGGTCTTAAAAATAAAGTATTACCATAAGAATCTAAGAAGTTACCTGAATTACCGCCAAACATTCTTAGATATTTAGATGTAGAAGATGTGTGTGTTCTTATAACTCCAAAAACATGCAGTGCATCTGATGGAGAAGTTGTTAGTATACCTACTCTGGCATTACTAGTGTCTATATGAAGAATATCATTATCATGAACTGCGACAATATCATCGTTACCTTTTTTAATGTAAACAGCACCGTCAGCGGTATTAATCGCTATTTCACCGAGTGCTAAATCTGAAGTACCAGGTATATTACCTGCTGTTGCTGATCTTTTTAATTGTATTGTCTGTGCCATATTTATGGTATTCCTTTTCTATGCCTATATAGGCGGAGAGTGGAACTTTAGAAAGTTCCACCATCAAGTACGTCTGCCCATCTTGCATTTCCTGCTGTATCCATAGATAGCAGATAGCTATATGCTGTTGCTGAGCCTGACGGTTTTACGTGTCTTGTATATCCTGCATTACCAGCTGCACCGAGTAGTATATCACCGACTGCAGTTGCAGTTATTCCTTTAATTCTAAGTGCGTCAGTATTAACTTCTAAAGTAACGTTATCATCATTTACATTGAGAGTATTGCCAGATTTGCTTAATGCGTCACCTGCAACGACTTGTCCTGCGCCTGAGAATTGTGTAAATACTAAATCTGTAGTGTCTAAAGTAACTGTATCATTTGTTGTAAGTACATAACCATTATCGCCATTTGTAGTACCTTCTTCAACAAACATAAACATACCTGCTGTAACTTCTGCTGAAATATTTGCATCTGTTGATCTTGCTGGGTTACCGCCAGAAGCGACTGCTACATATATACCATTTTTTGAAGCATCTGTTTGATTTTTAAGAAGTACTCTGTCTCCTGCTACAAGAGTTACACCATCAATAGCGTCTCCTGCTTCTAGTCCTGATGAACCATCTGTTAGAGATACATTTGCTGTTGAAGCTACTCTTACTGAATCTTTTACGTCAAGTGCTTGTTTTACTGCATCAACATATCCTTTTGTAGCTGCGTCTTGTGCGCCTGATGGATCAGTAACGTTTACTATTCTTGAACTATTTACATCAACTGTACCTGCTCCATTTGGATTTAGTGAAATGTCACCATTTGAATTTGTGCTACTAATTTCATTACCGTTTACTCTGATGTTATCTACATCTAATTGAGTAACACCTGCGATTGCAGTAGTAGTTGAACCAAGTGTTAAAGTGCTTGAACCTAAAGTAATATTCTTTGCAGTAACTGCACCACTTGAAACTGTAAAGTTTCCAGCTGCGAAAGAAGCCACACCTTTGTTTGAAGTGCTTGCTTCCTCTGCTGCAATTGTAATTGTGTCGTCTGATACAGTTGTATCGATACCTTCTCCACCTGTAAAGGTTAAAGTACCACCAGTACTAAATGTATCGTTACTGCCTGAGTCTGCTGATAGTGTGAAACTTGATGTTACAGTAGCAAATTCTAAGTCTCCATTTGAGTCTTTTCTTAGGAATTGTCCTGTTGAACCTGCGCCATTTACTGGGAAGGCAAAACCATCAAGATGAACTCTACCACTTCCATTTGGAACAAGATTAATATCTCCATTTGTGTCTGTTGAAGCAATTGTATTACTATCTAAACTTAGATTATCAACATGAAGTATTGACCATGGAACACTTGATGAACCTAATGGTATTGATCCGCCATTACTTGGACTTAAACCTGTTGATGCTCCAAGTGTTATAAATGTTGTGCCTCCTAGTGTAAATGCTAAAAGATCATCAAACGGTGCTTCAATTTTAGTATCTGCATCTGCATCAAATAGTAAGTCATTTCCATTTAAGTCAAGATTCTTATCAAATACGACTTTTTCTGCATTATTTGTAGTATCAAATGTCATATAAGTATTAGAACCTTCTGTAATTACAAAAGCAGTTCCACTATTGTCTATAATTTGTAATTCGTGTGCTGCTCCAGCAACGCTAATTGATCCTGTTGCTGAAGATATTGTGATGTTGCCTGAACCAGAGGAAATTGTATTTCCATTCAGTTGTAAGTTGTCTACAAGAAGATTATCTATCTTGCTATTTGAATCTACTATAAGTGCTGAATTTGCTGTTAATGTACCAGCTGCGTGGTCAAGCATATTTACATATACTTCTCCACCAATTGTTGTTATCGCTGCTGATTGCGGGTGTCCTATAAATAACTTATTACTATTACTTGAATAAGCTAATTCACCAGCGGAAAGTGATCCAGGAGCGCTAGTAGTATTACTTCGTTTGATTTTAAAGGTCTGTGCCATAATTTTATCCTATTGACGTCTAGAAGCTCCCTGCGTCTAGTGTGTCCATTGTACCTGTTGCTGACGCAAGAGGTACGAATTCTAATGTTCCCGGAGACGTTTCTCTATACACTTTTAACTGATTATCATCAGTGTCGTAAAAGAAATCTCCTTCTTCTAAGTTTGTTGTGCCTGCTGTAGGCGCTTCTGTTCCTCGAAAGTTCTGATCTGCTAGTTTTTGTAATGCGACTTCAACATTTCCTGTTCCTTGTAATGTTCCTGTCATTGTTCCTAAAGTTACTGAAGTAGCTTGTACTGCTCCAAAACTTGGAATCGAACTTGAGAGTGTAATTGTTGTTGTATCACTTGTAGCTGTTACTGCTGTATTGTTTGGTGTAACTGTTATAGCATCTGTTGGTTCTATTGGTGTTATTGTAATCGTTGTTCCTACTAAACTCATTATCTTGTTACATTTGGAGTCACTCTTGCTACACCTTGTAACAATCGTGTTTTTACTCCGCCGCCAGAGGTAGTCTCTAAATCATAGTAGTACTTTCCTGGTGAAAGTCCTGCTGTTGTGCTGTTTGTCATCTCTAATTTTAATTGTCCATTTGCTCTATCTGTAAAATTAATACTAAAATCTGCTGATTTAGTACCTGATGTAGGAGTCGGACGCAATTGTGCCGCAGCGGTAAAACCTGTTAGGTTCACTGCACTTCCATTATTTTTTAAATCAAGTTGAACAGAGAAGTCTGCTCCTTGATCTATTACGATGTCATATATACCTGCTGTCATAAAATTCTCCTATTATTGTTACCATTATACTAAAAATTAGACCCTTTGTCAAGGTTTATTTTTCGAAGGTAAACTTATTTATTCTTTTTGAGTTCGTCAATCTCCCCTTTTAATTCTTTTACTGCTTCTATAAGTAGGGCTGTTAACTTCTGGTAGTTTACTGCCTTATATCCTGTTTCTCTCTCCGATACTATTTCTGGTAAAACTTTTTCAATCTCTTGAGCAATAACTCCGATATCTTTTCCTTGATGAGGCGCTTCTTTTTTATCTTTCCATTCAAAATGATACCCACTAATCTGTGATACTTTGTTCAGTGCGCTATCGATTTTTACAATATTTTTCTTCAGTCTTTTATCTGATGATGAAAATGCTATTACATCTCCTGTTGCTGTTACACTTCCTGAAACACTTATACCTGTATTAGTAAAAGTACAATAATCTGGAGCACCCCCTTGGGTAGTTCCTCCGATTATAACACTTCCAACACCAGAAGTTCCTTGAGCACGAATATCTGTTACACCTGCATTATGTCGAATATTACATCTACCTGAATTACTATCACTATCTACAATTGATAACTGTGGACTAAGACCTTGACCTGTAGTAGTAATATGCCCACTTGAGATAGTTCCGATGTTATGTAAATTTCTTGTGCTTGCCTGAAACCATTGAGTGTGTACATTATTTTGTGATACATACAAGTCGCCATCTTCATCTATCATCATGTGCATTATACTAGCAGTTGCAGTTTGTGTTCCATCAAAAATTGAGCCTAGATGTAGCCTTCTGTTGTGATTACCGATAAAAGTTTCACCTGTTGTACTACCTGAAGGAGAAAGTTCAGCAACACCAAAAATTAATTTTCCGTTACTATCGTTGTATCTTTCTGCTGAAAAATATGTATTCGGTAAAGTACTATCTGCGGTATCAATGTTAATTCTTCCTGTAGCTTCAAGGTTTCCTATATTTGTTAAATTTTTAGAAGTATCTATAATCTCAGTACCATCTATCTTTAATGCTGTTGTACCTGTTCTTGGATCGATATCTAAAAGACTCTTCAGAGTAGAACCTGTATGAATATTCAAAGATAATGCATCAACTATTGTTGTTTGATTTACTTGACTTCCTGTTTGAATTAGTCCAAAAGTCATAGTTGCACCCGGTGCAGAACCATTTAGCCCAAAACCATTTCGTCTATCAGTCATGGTCATTTTCATTTCGCCAACTTCTATTTCATTTGTTAAATTAGCTCCACTATTATCATTTGTAAACTCAATAAGATTAGTAGTAAAGGATACTCTTCCCATTTCATCATTTTGACCATTATTTGCTGATCCTGGTATAGTAACACCTGCTTTTCTTTGAGAGAAAAGTCTTAAATCGGGAAAATTAGTTGTTGATATTGCACCATCTGCTTTAAAAGAATCAAATGTCTGAGCCTTTAGAGTATGTTTATTAAATAAAGCTGTACCTTCATCACCAGTAGTATTATTAAGTAATCCTGCTATTGGTTCATCACCGATTATCTCTTCTGTTGTAAACCTTTCAATAGAGTATGTACTACTACTTCTTGACACTTTAGATATTACTGCATCTTTAATACTATCAATAATTAATCCGTGTTTAAATATGCTTGTTCCTGAATATGCTCTAGTTACTCCTCTTGCTATAAATAATTTTGTATTGCTTTCAATATTTGTAATTTTTGCAATAAATCGTGTTGTTCCTGCTGCTCCAATAATTATATTATCTCCTGGAGAGTAGTCCGAAGTAAATGTTGTACTAGAACCTGTTACTTCTGTATCACCATCAGCAATTGTAACTGTTCCTGTCGCAGATGTTATATCATTGTTTGATTGTCCTAATCGAGCAAAGAATTGATAGTTTTCTTTTATTCCTCTTGGAGATTCTGCTGTTGTATCTTCAACTTTTATGATTGCTTTTAAAGGATCACTAGTATCACTATGGTCTATTAGTAAAAATCCTGTTTGACCATCTGATAGAGCATTAAAAGTTTCTATATTTTCATCTGCACTTGTTCCATATGTTTTTCTTTGGTCAAAAGCAGGAGGTAAGAAAGTATAGCCATCTGCTCTACCTATTGTAACAATCCCTGTTGTAGAATCAATTCTTTGTCCTTTACTTATACTACCACCATAAGCAATTGGAGTAGAGTTCTTAGTTCCTACTGAGTTTTGTGTTGTTCTTTCTTTTGAAGGATCAAAATTAATTGTTCTATGAACAAAGTCCGAAACATATCCTGCACTATTAACTAATCTAATAGATACTCTTGATCTACCAGAAGTCAGTCCTTTTATTGTAAAAGAATTTGTTTTTCCATCTACTAAAATAGTTTCTGTTACATCAGTCTGCCCAGTACTACTATTTTGATCTCCTACGTTATGTTTAATTTCATATTGATTAACAAATTCATACATAGCATTACCAACTATTGGGTGTGACCAAGAGACTAGTAAATCATAATCTCCTACACTACTTGGTTCATTACTTTGTTTAAATCCTTTTCCACCTACTCGTTTAGGCATTAAAGAAATATTTTGTGGAGCAGGTACTTGATCTGCTTTTTTAGGTGGAAGCATTATTGCTGGTATATCAGGAATTACATATCCTCTGTCGACTAAATCATATTTTTCTGAATTATAAGGTGCTGCACTAATATCAAAACTTTTATCTTCTTGTTCATCTATGGCAATTACCATGTACTCTTCTGAGCTTCCATCAGTTTCGCTTCCATCAGCTAGTTCTGTTGTTATTGCCCAAATTACTTCTGAATTTGGTGCTGAACTAAATGCGCTTGAAACTGTAATATTTGCGCTACCTGAGCCTCCGCTTATTTGTTTTGTTTCTACTCTTGAATTTTCTGACCATTGTAGTAAAACAGCATTTCCAGAATCATCATAAACAGTGCTTGCTTTAACTTCTGTATCTATTGCTGCACCACTCTCATCAGTAAGAACTAAATCTCCTGCTACATAATCTACACTATTAATAGTTGCTTTTGGCTGAGCTAGAAGCGCTCCGCTACTTGGATAAATTAAGTGTAAAAATGAGTTTCCAGAACCCGATAAAGTTACACTTCTATCTAGAACTACTTGAGTAGTAGAAGTTCCTGTTTTTATTCTACCACTAAATTGTACATTATGTCTATCTGCATCTTGTACTTTAATTATATCTCCTGGATTTAAGAATCCGGCATTAATACTTGTTTTAAATGAAATAACTTCACTATCTAAAGTTTCAGTAAATAGATTCCATTTACCTAGTCTGTGTGCTTGACCTTGTGATGTACAACCAAAAGCTCTTATATCTTTATTTATTATTCTTTGTGTCTCTGCTATATTATCATAGTCATCTACGATTTCTACTTCTTGTTTATATGAATTATTTGGATCATTCCATGTTACTCTTACTTGATTTATTCTTTTTCTTGTTGAAGAACTTTGATATTTAAACTGACCACCAAGTACATTAGATTTACCAAAAGTATAAATTGCTCCTGCTTGTCTATTTGAATTCAGAGAAACTTGACCATTCTGCCAAATAAGTATTCCTCTAAATACACTCATGAGGTCGTTTATTAGTTTTAATGCTTCTTGTTGTTGACTAATATAGGCATTACAAGTAAATCGAGGTTCTGTTCCGCCTTTTCCATCAGGAACTAATTCATCACAATATTTTGCTATTTGGAATAATTTATATTTATCTATTTGTGTTAAATCAAACTCTGGATCAATATAAGAACCTAATCCATATCTTTTATTTGTTAGTAAGTCTAATAAAATCCATACAGGATTATTAGTGTAAACTGTATTATAATTTACATGATCTGGATCAGTAAAAGTTTTGTGGTCTCCTCTAAAATTACCGTCCCAATCTTGATCAGAACCTGCATCTGCACCTGAACTTACGTTTCTTTGATATGATGCTACAGTTCTTCTAACTCCTTCTGTATCTAATTCATCTTTTGGAAAATAATTAGTAGGAACTTTTACCTTCATTCCTCTTAACTCATATGATCTTGTTGGAATTGATTGAAAATCTTCTGCTCCTATAAGAAGCTGAGAATATGCAGTATAAGGATAATTTAATTTATCCTCTACAATTTGTTCAATTGATTGTAAGAATGATGCATTTTGATGTTGATTGCCATCTTTAAAGAAGTTTACTGCGTCTAATCTTTCTATCTTTATACTGTAACTATCAAAAGGTTGAAATTTCTCAGTATCAAAACTAAGTATATAAACAAAAGGAGTAGAGCTATTTCTTCTTACATAACCAGATTTATCTCCTTCATCTAAGAAACCACTTCTATCAAATTTTCTGCCAGACGTACTTCCACCTGTTCCTGAAGCTCCAACATCATCAATAATTCCACCTAAATCACCTTTTGGTCCAAAGACAACAACATCAGTAAAACTAGTACCACCATCTCTTGAATATGAAAAAGTTACTCTAAATTCTGCTCTTGAACCTTTTTGTTCTCCTGATTCAGTGTCCATTGCATATAATGAATCAAATCCAATATTTATTCTTATTTGATCTATTTCTTCAGCATTTGTTACATTTAAATTAGTATGAGATTTATTAAAAGCATTTGCACTTCCTTCAGTCATAGTACCTGTATTAGAACTACCGGTATTACTAAAAGAGAATCCTCCTGAACCATTAACAGGATATCCTGATCCACTTCCGCCTGTTCCTGGAGTTACTTGATTTAACGCTTCTTTAGAACCATCATAAGTAATTGCAGCACTTCCAATACCTACAGGTGTTTCTCTGTAAGCTTGAGTTCTTTCTCCTGTTGTAAATCCCCACTCAAAAGTTTTAAAATTAAATGGAGTATCTTCTGTTGTTCGAGGAGCAGTAGAACCTGACAGTATTGATCTGACATTTGCAACATCTCTTAAAGTATAAGTATTACCTGTATTTGTTACAGTTGCTTGACTACTGCTAGAATAAGTTGCTTTTAAAACTGCGTCCATTGTTGCAGTTACATCTGTTACACTTGTTGATGCTATTTCTTGAATTTGTGCTTTCTTTGTATTATGCACTCTTATAATACTTGCAATAAGTTCTCCACCATTTACACCCGCGCCTGGTATCCTTATATATCTAGTTATTGGTAAAGTATTAGTAGAATTACTACTATCAAAATCTCGTATATCAGCTGTTACAAAAGTATCGGAACTACTACCTTTAATAGTAATCATATTACTTCCAGCAACAGTGCTAATAGAACTTGTAAATATTTTTCCAGCAGATTCTATACTTAAGTATCTTTCTGTTTCTCCACTTTGAAAATATTCAAAAAGATTCCCAGCACTTTCATTATCTACTAAAGTTAAAGATGAAGCCGTGAATGTAGTATCATTACTTCGAGTTTGTAAATATTTTTTAGCATTTGCAGAATCTGGATTAACTGCTGGAACGCCATTTAGATATATGCTACGAGCATCTCCTTCTACTAATCCTTCAATTGGACCTTCTGATATCATGTCAAAGATGACTGCACTTTGTTTATGAGTACCTACAGCTCTTTGATCACCTAAATTTGTGCCTGCTTGTTGACCTGCACCTCTTCCACTATTATTATTTAATTGATTTCTTTTCTCTGTCATTAGACTCTCTCGTTTGTTCCTTCGCCTGGATCAGTTGGTACATAGCCTTGACCACCACCACCAGCATTACCATTTAGTACAAACTGGTCAGAAGTTTTATTTGTAAATCCAAAGTTTCCTACTACTCCGCCAACTTCAAGCTGTCCGTATAGAATAGGAACAGGTGCTCCTGCTTTTACTGTAGTAGCAGGTCCATTGAATATTACAGATTCTTCTGTTGAAGACTCTTTTGAAGCCATTTCAGCCAATCCTTTCTGTGCTAAATTTACCCCTACTGTAATAAATAATTTTGAAAATGCTTGTGTCCAGTTTATACCTTCAGAAGCAGCTGCTGTAGCTTCTCCAGTTGCTCCTCCATCACCCATCATAAATCCAACAATTGCTAGTAATGTTCCAAAAAATGCTGTTCTTCTTCCTTTTTTAGACCCTGCGGGTACAGGAGTAATAATTAAATCTTCTTTTCCTAAAGATAGCATTGCTTCATTTTCTGGAATTAAGTCTTCTCCTCTATGTAAAGTATAATTTACTCCATTGTTTATTGAGTTTCGTAAATATTGTAATAATTTGCCATCTCTTTGACAGTCTATACCTGCAATAGCTTCTGCTGGAGTATTACATACGAGTTGCCAGTGAGATTTTCCTACTACATCTCCTAATTCTCCTTTTAAATAAATATTTCTTAACATGGTTCTATTATACTATATTCCTTTTCTGGATATGATACAATTAAAAATGGAATCTTAGTTGCATTGCAATTATTTATATCATATTGACTAGGTTTTGAATCTTCCTCGTAGTGACTATGGACTACATATAAAATTTTTCTTTGAAGTTGTAAAAGTGTGAAAACTTTATCGTCCATTTTAAAACTATCTTTATCTGTGGATATATTTTTCATTTTTATATACTGATTATCGTCTACGATTAATCCGCAACATTCTCTTGGAGCTTCTTCAGCTGCATGTTTAAAAACTTGATTAACTAAATCCTTTAGCACCTGGAAACCCTCCGAATGGTATTACCACATTTGTTAGTGGCTCTGCTGTTGCTGTACTACTAGCACTTCCTGTTGTAATAGGTACTGCTCCAAATCGTTTTTTACAGCCTGTTAAACTTTTACTACAGACATCTCCTCTTTCCCAGTATTCACCATGAGCAGGTTTTATATTCCTACTTGGTTTTTTCGCTTTCCAAATTAAAGTTTTTTGAAAAGTTGGTGAAGTATTTACATCATCAGTATGAATTATATAACTATTAAATAAATCATTCTCTGCAAATGTATGGTAGTCTGTATTTGTTGCCCATAAAGTATATGGTATCACTCTTATAACTTTTAAGTTTGAGTCAGAAGGCACTCCTAATTGTGCTCCTGTCTGTCCTGTACCTGCATTTAATTTTACTTGCCAAAACTCTAAAGGTGAGTTACTTGTTGTTGTTCCATCAGGATTTAATCGAGTTAGTGCTGTTGCGTGAGTACTTTTTAAATACTCATTTGGATCAATTCCTGTAAGACCATTACTATATGTAGTCGCTGTAATTGGATTACTAGCATTTCCTGTAGGTACTATATAATGATCATCTTGATTTACATAAAAAGTATATTCTTTTCGAGTAACTCCATCTGCTTCAAATCCGCCATTTGGTGATTTAAACTTTCCTTCCAAATGCCAACTACACCCACTTTGTGCTTTTTTATAAGTTTGACTTGCTTCATCTAAATGAGAACCAGCTCCTTGGTATATCCAAGGACATCTATTTGCTATAACATTTCTTTTTGGTAATGTAACTCCTTGTAAATCAAAAGGAGATGCCAGTTCAAATTTAACAGATACCTTTGTTCTTTCTGTCATTCTATCAATATAAAATACTTCTCTTGGATATTCAATGGGAGGACTTGCATCGCCACTTTCTCCATATAAGTATTTTTTTAACGTTGTTCGTCTTATTAGTTTTAAACCTAATAATTTAGTATAATCTAAATCTCCTACTGCACTTGATAAAGTATTTTCTACATTTGCAATAGTTAGTGTCGGTCTTGTTGCTGCACCCTGTATTTTCTTTTCAAAACCTGCTGCAGTAATTGGAATCTGAGTATATGTTCGAATAGTACCATTTGCTAGATAGTCTCTAAATTGTAAAGCAGTAGTATTATCTTGAAAACTTGAAAAGTAAGCAAATACTCCTGTGCTATATTCAAGTTCAAATAGTTCTACTAGCTCTGAGCCAGGCTCTAACTTCTGTAAATCTTTTATTAATATCTGTTCGCTCATGCCTCATAAACTCTTTTGACTGTTGCAGTAAGACTATAGAAATTATCATAATCCCATGTTTGTTGCCATTCACTGCAAACTACTTTATATACTTCTGTACCCCCAGAATTTGTATCGTCTACAACTAATTCAAATTTTGATACTCCGCCTAATCCTTCAAAAAACGTAACTAAATCATCTATCTGTGCTTTTGGTCTAGTTACAAAACTAATTGAAAATTCTTGTACCAAAGTATTTATTCCATCTGCAAGTCTTTGTTGATAACCGTCTCCAAAGTCTGCTAAAATAACTGAAGGAGTTTGCTTCATAGTCATACCTTTGTCTACAGCTACAGCTGCAGAAAAACCTGATATATTTGCTCCTCCATTTTGTCTAATTCCTGACATTATATACTACTTAATTGTCCTCCGGGTCTCTGTTGTTTCTCTATCTCTTTAACAACTGCTGCTGATATTGCTTGTCCAAGTGAGAATCCATCATCTGCTGATGTTGTTTCAACTTTACCTGAACCCATATCTACATTTACATTTACATTATTTGTACCTGATGATCCTTTTAGATTTACAGGTATTGATCTATTGTCTGGTAGTGGTACAACCGCTTCGTGTTGTTTTCCTTCTCCAACTAAATAAGTAGGTTGTTTTGCTATGCCACCTCTTTGATATCCCATGATACCGCCTTTTGCAAGTCCAAAGAATGAACCAAATGCTCCGCCAAAGTCTCCCCCAAATAGTTTTTTGAAAACTGAATCTCCTGTTCTATCAGAACTCATAAATAATCTTTGGAATAGATTTCCTGTATCTGAGGCTTGAGTTGCATGTAGATTTTCCATTCCATTACTCATAGTTCCTATAGATAGACCACCTTCTGCTTTATTTCCAAATAAAAATTTAAGAGGATCAAATCCACTTAATCTACTTAAAATACCTTTTCTTGAACCTGTAAGATTAGTTCCTGGCATTTCTGGTATTGCTTCTCCCGCGATAGCTGCCTTTATAACTTGACCATGATAATTAGCTGCTGAAACCATTGCCACTTGAATTCTATCAGCAGGACTTGCTTCATTAGAGAATATGTCCATAAAAGTTTTTGCCATATCTTTTGCTAGTACATTTGTTAAAGCATCTGCTATTGTT
>Ga0181414_1000463_pt1 | contig 12457 bp, 8 predicted proteins | sample 37SPOviralmetaG_FD_130139 | JGI IMG/M metagenome (GOLD analysis project Ga0181414, IMG submission 130139) | Marine viral communities from the oligotrophic San Pedro Time Series (SPOT) site, San Pedro Channel, CA, USA - 37 SPOT_SRF_2012-11-28 | ecosystem: Environmental > Aquatic > Marine > Strait... | reverse complement strand
CCAAGCTTGGGCAGATATTACTTTTAAGCCAACAGTGAGTAAAAAATATACAATAGATGAGATTATGAACTCCAGTAGCGTTTCGTATACAAGAATTGACACTACGGTTTATTTACATGCTATAGCTGGTAGTCCGATTAATGAAGCAAACGTTGCCCAAAAAGGACTTCAAGCATTAGATGTTATCAATGATAATGCATTGCAATTATCTGCTTCTTTGAATATATTTGGCAAAGGTAAATTGCCAAGTGCATTATCTAATCTCGGGGTAGAGGTTCAAGTCGATGATCAAACGAAAACTCGCTGGATAATTCAGCCAAAATTTGAGACTCCAATATTAAACTTTCAAGATCAAAAAGATAACAGGACGCTTCCAAACAATGCTTCTTCCGCATCAGTACCCGTAGGTATGTGGCACCAGTATGGAAGATTACCGGCGGAGAATGAAGGAATATATATGCAAGTAACGGATACACCAAGCTCATGGCAAATAGGAAACCTAGGTAAAACTCCTGCTCAAGCAGCAACGACAGGGTCTTTAGCCGAGCTTTGTGGTTTTACAAGTGATCCTATCAAACTAGGCAAACCAGCATTCAGAAAAAAAATCTCTGAGTGTGTTGTCGCTGTTCCTTTTATAGAAGAGAGTGGAGTTAAGAAATTTTTTAAAATAAATGAAAAGATGGTAAAGAGAGCAATAGACGGAGAAACGGAAGCTATTGATGAAACAGTAATCGATATGGTCGACAAAATGAAGAGATTCATCTTTCCTCCAACAATGGACTTTGTTAATTTCCCAAATATTGTAGACCCAATTGCAATGTACATTTTTGAGTTCTCAACCAATCTTTCAACTCTAGATCTTACAGATATTTGGCAAAATGTTGCTCCATCAATTGGACGATCTCATCAAGAGCAAGAGGTTGCGATTAGTCACTCCTTGATCAATGACAAGAGAAGATTGCTTTCAAAGAAAAAGTTGAAGTCCGACATCAGATGGATGGTGTTTAAAGTTAAGCAGAGAGCAGCATCTAGATATTTTGAACAGGTATATACACGCAAAGGTGACAAGACCTCTTCTCTACTAGGTGATGGAATTGAAGCTGATGCTATCGGGCCACGTTCTAAGATTCAATACAACTGGCCTTACGATTTCTTTTCACTTGTGGAACTAGTTAAGATTGATGCGTCCATTAAATTATCCGATGTTGAAGAGGACGATCAAGGTGAAACTGTTGATGTTCCAAAGCGTTCATCCGAGGCTTCTCGCAATATAGACTTCACCAACTTGTTCCCGAAGAGTAAAGAATGACATTTTTTGACAAAAAAGAAGAAGTTATGAAAGTTGAGCTTACGGCTCTTGGAAGATATAAACTCTCAATTGGAAAACTTAAGCCTCATCATTATAGATTCTTTGACAATAACGTCGCATACGACAGCAATGCCATTGGTCATTCCGAGGAACAGAACGACGCAGACGTTAGAGTTAGAGAGAACACTCCATTGCTAAAGCAGAATCCGAACATAACTGGTGTCGAGACCTCTATTAATGTTAACGAAACTAAAAATCTAGAAGTTGCCATCCACAATATAAGAGAGAACACAAGAGATGATCATATCAATCACTTGATTTACCCTATAGGTACGGTAGAGTATGATGCGGAACGTTCTCCAGCTTATCAAGTCGATGCGTTCAGAGGATACATAGACTCAGCCGATAAATTCTATTCTTCTCCAAGTATACAAACCTCTTCGATACCACAGATCGATATTGTTGTCTCCTACAGTGCATCCATTTCAGAAGGGCCGTTCCAACCGGCTCCTAACAGAGTTGATCAATACTATCAGTCTAATCCCTTAGAAGATGGATCTAGAATAGTTATACAGAAGCAAGATCCTCTAATAAGAATTACAGAAACAAATGCATTTGACGAGAAAGAAAACTTTCATATAACAGCTTATAAAGTAGAGCAATTAGATGGAACAGGTCCCTTGGTCTACAGAAAAATGAATTTCGATAAAGCTACACAGAGAATATCTTCCGATTTGTACGTCGGAGATCAAAATAGCCTTGAAATACCGGATGGATCGCCGGATGACATATCTTATTATTTCGAAATTCTTGTCGATAAAGAGATAGCAGAATCGGATTATTGTGCAACCGTCGGAGATCTTAAAGTTAAAAATATTTACTTGGACGACGAGATTATATGCCCAGACCAGCAAGATAGCGATGACTTGGGCAACTTAAACATTTACGCATCTAATGTTAGACCAGAAGATTTGGAGGATTGTGACTAATGCCCGATTCAATTGTAGGAAACGAATTTTTACCTAATGTTCATATAGAGGCTATATCTTATCAAGAAATTGAAGATCGTTCTGTTGCCAATATAGACATTGCAATATATGATTACAAACAAAGAACTTGGTCATTGGATAGTAAGTTTACTGGGTATTTGTTAATTAATCTTGCCTACTTTACAGGAAGAAATCTAATAAACTCTATAAAGCAAGGTAATACACTATTAAGTGATGCTTTTCCAATTGATACAAGTTTATATCCTAGAACACAAGGAGTAAATACTGTCAACCATTTCTCCTCCCTAACAGAGTCAGATATTATATTAGAAGGCATTTCATATAAAAAATATAAAAAAACAATCTCCATGCCTTTGCCGACCATTTATGGTAATTTGTCTTTTTTTGCAAACACTAGCATTGATTTACAAACTCTAAAAGACAACGAAGCATTGAATTTATCCTATGCACTCCAAGCGTATAGCAGCCCTGTGACCGGAGAGGACGTTCTACGGGACGGAAATCGTGTCGAGAAATCAAATTTATTTTATGATGATGACGGAAACAGATGGGCAGGACCAGTACATTTACATCCAGATAGAGGATACATGGAAGGTTCTAAGCATGTTATGACAACGCATTCACCTTTAACCTTAGATAGTGACGTTCCTAACGCCAAAGTGAGATTTCTTCCAAGCTTGAGTTATAGGACTGATGCAGTTCCTGTTAGAAATTTGGAAGCTCCACCTTCTAATCCATATCTAACATATGAACAAGGGTACGTTCAAGATTCCGATGGTGATGTAAGCTGCGCTTTTATGGCCGATCTTTATAATCTATCATTGCAAGAAAGCAGAGTTGCATCGATCATACAAGATAATGATCCGGGTACGTTCCAAAGAATAGCCCAGAATCTAAATATCAAAAACATAGAGGTGAATCGACACACTTTAAAAAGAACAAACTTTTTAAATTCTTTTAACCTACCTATTGCCAAAGTAGATATGACCAACTCTACATTAATTGCTAAGTCTTTTAACAATAATAAAAAAGTGAAAGAAAGAGAAATGTACCGAATGCCGTCTAGAGAAAAGCTCTCCGTAGGTTCGATTAGAACAATAGAAGAAGAAAATATTCTAAAAGATGGTATAAAGATAGGAACAGTTAAGCAGCTTAATCTAACTTTGCCCAAAAATATACGACCAATAAGCTTTACAGATCATGAGATTAAAAGTATAAGAGGGTTGGAATACGGTTATTCCTTTAAAGTTCAAATAGAAGACGACTTTTTAAAATACGTTAAGAATTTATTGAGCGAGTTAACCTCCTATGCAAGCAGACTACAGAATTTTTACAATCTTCTAGAGGCCAAAAACGCATATGACGGAGACAAGTTTAAAATTGACTTCTTAACTTCATATTATGGACAATATGGAATTGAAATTGATGAAGCCACCGGAACGATCACGTCAGAAATAGACAAAGAAAAATTGAAAAATATATTTATTTTCAAAGCTTTTCGTGCTTTGATGGAAGCTGAGAAGCTTATCGGAGTCCAGATAAGAGGAGGTAGATTGCTAGAATCTTTCAACTTGTTCACTACTTCTATGGATGCTATGAACAAAGCCATCAGATACTACGATAAGATGATAGATAGATTCACCAGAGTATATTCTATAGGTGTTGGTAAAAGCTATGGCAAAACCAACGCTAGAACAGCTAGAAAAGACAGACCCCTAATAGAGAAGAGTATAAAACTCAAGAAAACATACAAGAAACCCATACTGCCAAAGATTGGATTCAATTACATCTCCATGACAAAACACAAAGGAGTTAAGAGAGTAAGCTTGAACGATTTAACCGCAAGAGCAGACGTGGAGGTTAAAAAATATTTTAAAAGCCCTCCGACAAAAGCAAGTTCGCTGTTGGCCAATTTAAATGAGAGCGATAAAAAAGACTTCATAGATCTCGCAACAAACAAATTTAAACACTTCAGTCCAAGCAAAGTCTTTTTCGGCAAGAAAGAAGTAGACACAACCAGTTTAAATCCAGAAAGCATGGAGGTTAATTTCTTCAACAATCTTAAGATAACAAGAACTTTAATGGAAGGTACAACGGAAGAGGAGTATTCTCTCAGAGATATCGACGAAGAACAGAATTTATACATTGATTCTAGGGATTATTTGGGAGACGAAACAAAGTTTAACAACGCGATATTGAGAACTCTACGTAGAAATCCTCTTAGGTTAATAAAAATAAGAAAAGAATTCAAACTGCTGGATAAATCTATTCTCAAACAGAAGACAAAGAAAATATCCTTAGATTCTTTTGATCTCTCATCAAAGAATAATATTGTCAAGAAGGCGTTCTCAAAAGCTCCAAAGGAAGTTCCGATTCAAATCAAAGCTCTATCGATGCTTAGATCCGAGTCTACAAACTTTGATGTCAAAAACCTACAGTTTGACCCCTTGGCAAACCCTCAAACGGATGAGGTGATAAAGCAAAACTTTATGAACATCGGAAAACTAGAATATCTTGATGGTTTTGAAACAGTATCTGGTATACCTCTGCTTAATAAGCCAATATTTAAAGAGATAAGTTTGGAGAATCTCCAACAATTGCAGAACAAAAATGTCCTCTGTCAAATAAAAAATACAAATTTTGACAATTTAACAATTGACGACAGTCAAAACTTTCAAATATTCGATAAAACATTTACCTTGGAATCGACAGAAGAAGATCAAATAGATATTGGAGAGGTGCAACCAATGTCTCAAGATAACAGTGATCTTGTTGAAATATTCTCTGATACTATCTTGCCTCCGGTTTTTTATAGTTCAACTATTATATCTCAAAATCCAAATAACACAAGCCTTATTGACCCTCTTAAAACTAGCGATCAACTAGTTGAGACCACACGAACAGCCACAGTGCAGACCAATATTCAGACCGTACAGCCCGCACCGAGAGGAGGTAGCTACTAATGCAGCAAGTTTTAGAAATAGTCGACAGCGAGAGCATTGGAGCAGATGAACTTAAAAAGATAACTAGAATATCTTCTGGTTTATTTCAAAGCAGATTATCTGTTCCATCTATTCCGGGACGAGATCCCGTAATTTATGAAAATGACGGAGTAAAGGTCATACTCAGACAAAAAATCTCAATGACATTTGATACTTCCATTATAGAACAAGTTCAAAATGCTGTTTCCGAGGTTCAAGGAGTCACCTTTTTAAACCATAAAACCAGAATATTACTCCCAGAAGTTGATGACGAATCTGATGCTTTTAATTATAACAACTATACAAGCGATGCTTTTTCGTATTACAACCTAAGATTTGAAGATTACGAAAACTATACGGTTGGAGCAGAAGAGAGAGATTTTCCAAGTTTTTTAGTTGGAGCTTTGTATAATAGAAGTCAAGCTTTGGAGCAAGAAAACATTTATACCATGTTTGGGTCTATACCAGCACTGATAGACTCAGAAATTTTAGCCCCCGGTACGCCAATAAACAATTATGAATTTGATGGCAAGCATGTTGAATATGATAGCTTAGACGTAGACTACGAGGACACTGTAGATTACTTCAGAGCATACTATCTTAACAGGGATAATCTTTCTCTCCAATATAACAACTCAAACAATCACGTATTTGTTGACTACAACTATAACTTCAATGACTCTTCACAAATAGGAAACTGTCCTTTCTTCAACAGAATTTCTTTACCGTCACAGCTTGTTCTCCCAGACACAGCACGTAAGGGCGCTTTTAGTGCAATAGTCAATTCCATGGAAGAATCTCGGACCACTGATTTTCTTCTTAAATCATTTAGGCAATCAAACTCATTTATGAGAGATTTTGAAATAAATGGTTCAACAGCTAGTGTAAAAGTTTATGACTTACTCGATGAACTCGATCAGTTTAACATAAATACAAACCTAAAGCAGAGTGATGAATTATACCTCAGAGAGAGTGGACGTAAACATCTCAGTGAAGTTGAGAATGATTTTTTATTTTATTTTTATAAACTGTTGGCTGTGGGTAAACTTAGAGCAATAACAAAAGACAAACTCTTTGATTACGAAAAAATTAATTTTAGTGATGAACATGAAAAAGAACATATAGGATTTAAAGTAACCAAAAGAAGACAAGGAAGAACTACACCGATACAAACATTTTATTTTTTAAGAAAAAGAAGCCTTCAAGACTTTATTGATACACAAATAAGATTCAATACAGTCTATACATACGAAGTTACAGCTATGTTTCTTATTTATGGTTCAAGTTATAGTTACGAAAACATAACTATTACCGGAGAATTGGTAGAAGGAAACGCAGTTCCAACTTTAGAGTTTGATTTTGTTAACAGACCTTCTTTTAAGGTAGCCGAGATACCGATAGCGACTCACACACTTAGAGTGGTAGAGCCTCCTCCCTTGGTTCCGGAAGTGCAATTTTATAACGAAAAAACTTCTAAAAACAAGCTGAAAATAAGATTGGAGCATCAACGTGGCAACCTTGTGAATGAATACAATCGAAAACCGATGAGACCTTTTGCAAATAATCAAGACTATATAGATAGACTAAAGCAATATTTTAGCTCGAACGATATCATAGTCCAAAGCGGTAAAACATCTAGTGGAGTATATGAAGTATATCGAGTTGATGAACCACCCAAAAGCTACACAGACTTTGAAGGAAATTTAATTAAAACCGTACAATCTAGCACTATATACAACGACGGACAGAGATCTAGAAATGTAATGTTCGTAGATTACATCAAACATCAAAGAAAGTATTATTACATGTTTAGAGTGTTGACTCACCAAGGAAACCCCTCCGAAACATCTGAGGTATACGAAGTAGAAATGTACGAAGATGCAGATGAAACTTTTTTGCTAGTCAATTCGTACACCTTTCCAGACCCAGATTACTATGACAACAATATACCAATGAGAAAGTATTTACAAATCATACCAAATTTTGAACACACTATCATTAATGAATCTAACATTGATCCAACTATAGCAGCGGAATATGCTGTTGAAAATTTGGAACTAGGCCTACTACCCGCAGATGAAAGTCTGTGGTCTTTCGAGAATAAAAACAAATATATAAAACTAAGATTAGAGTCAAAAAACTCCGGAAGGAAACTAGACTTAAATCTACTATTTAAAATAAAAAAACCAAACTAATTATTTTAGTAAAATAACAGGAGTACAATAATGGCTTTTCTAGACAACAGTGGCGATATCATATTGGATGTCGTTTTAACAGACGAAGGAAGAAGAAGATTAGCCCAAGGCGATGGAACATTTAATATAACAAAATTTGCACTTGGTGATGATGAGGTTAACTATGAACTGTATAATGTCAACACAGGATCGGCTTATCAAGATTTGGAGATTCTACAAACACCCATATTTGAATCTTTTACCAATAATACATCAGCAATGAGTTCAATGCTTGTAAGCATACCTAGAAACAATTTGTTATATTTGCCGATTGTTAAGCTTAATGAAACAGCAAATGGAACCTCAACAGCTATGCATGCCAGTTCTGGTTCGTTCTTTGTGGCTGTTGATGGAAACACCGAAGACAACAATGGTAGCACTGCCTTAACTAGTTCTGTGGCATTTGGCGCAAACGGTATTAAACAAGGGTTTATTCTAGGATTCAGCACACAGAAAGAATCTAACTACATAAGATTAGATGCTGGTATCGACAATAGCGCTGTGCCTCCTCAATCAAGAATCTCAGACGATCTAGACGAGACACAATACACAATTGAACTTGATAGTCGTTTAGGATCCATAATAAGCGTCAAAGGCGACGTAAGACTCAGTGGTGTTGTAGATGACGATAATATCGCATTATACACTGTATCCACTGATACTGATCCCAAGTTTGTATATAGAAACACAGAAACTGGTACCTCTACTACTACACAAGCTATCGCAGGTGCTCGCTCTACATATTTAGAATTTAGAATAGCATCATCAATTGATCTCAGACAATCAGATTTTCTCTTTGATAGACTTGGAGGAACTTCAACTCTCAAGGATGAAGGCGAGACCAATAGCTCAAATGTCAAACATATAGATACTCTTGTAAAAGTAACCGGTCTAAATACAGGATACTCCGTAGATATACCGATCAGATTTGTAAAACTTAACCAATAATAGGAAATAATAATGGCTTCAACTTTTAAAAACCTTAGTCCAGACGACAAGATCTCGACAAAAACATTGCTGCACGAGGCAATACCGATCACAGGAACAATTGTTTCCGGAACATATGCAGATAACAATATAAAAAACTTCTCTCATGGCATGTTTCAGTCGGTTTATGATTATCCTTATCTAAGCTCCTCTGCAAATCATATCTTTGATATATCGACAGGTTTTGCAAATTCTAGTGCTCTTAGTGCTTCAACTACTGATGCTGCTGCTCAGAGAGCAAAAAAGATTAATATCTATAATCAAATGGCTCAAGTTCTTGTTGGTTACGATAAAACAGGATCTATTCAATTATTTGATGAAGATGGGGATATTGCGGCTGGTGGTACGAAATTAACCGAATGTATGTTTTTATCTTTCTCTCGACTTCTTGTCAAAGATGAAATCAAGAAAGGAACATTCGAATTATCGTTAGGTGTCGGATCTACATACGCTGCTCCTTTTGCTAGTACAATTGCAATCAAAGATCACAAAGCTTCGACTTCCTTTAAGATTAATTCACCGGTTGGAGAATATGGTATTTTGTATGCCACAGGAGCAGCTTTGGATACTACGTTAACAGGATCTGGTGACTATGAGGGATATGTAAAATGTGGACTCATTTATTACCAAGCTGGTGTTGCAATTCTTTCAAGTTCTATTTTCAAATCAGATCATGCGATGGCTCTTGATGCTATTGATACAACTTCCACCGCCAACAATACAACTCTACGGTTTTTTGTTCCGACGGCGGCAGGTGGTGAGACTGCTAACAGTAACGTAACCGAGATTCTTCTAGATGCGAATCAAACTACTAATCCCGGAGAGGGCGCTCATAAAATTGGTGTCGGTGCACACAAACCATCTTTTACCGATGCGGAAATTGCTGCGCAGATTATTCATGCAATCAATGGTACAACTGGTGCCAACGTCGACCCTGCCTCTTCGGGTAACGGACAAGGCACTGTAGGTATCCAAGGCATCACAGCATCTGTGGGTTCGACGAGCACCAAAATCACACTTACAGCAACTACGGCTGGAACAGCAGCAAACTCAATTACTGTTACAGATACAGGCACCGGAGCGCACAACATCGTTGATGTGGGAACTTTCACTGGTGGTGGAGAAGGAGGTATTCTTTCTCTTGCAACTAGCACTTCTAGACTGGACACTAGCAATAGTTCTATTGACTCAATAATGACTGGTTCCTCGATTTCTGGCTCTGCCGATGCTTTAAGGCATCGAATACAAAATCTTCAATTCAACAATACAGTAGAACTTAACTCAACCATATATTTCTGTCGTATCAATCACAACGAGTACAACTATTCGGCAAACCCAACATATCTCTCTTCAAGTCAAATAAGAGTAAAAGAGAATAGCTCTGATAATCCCGTTGCTTATATTACAACTGTCGGCCTTTACTCCGCAGACAACCAACTTCTCGCTGTGGCTAAATTGTCAGAACCATTGCGTAAAGATCCTACGATTGAATATACACTACGTGCAAGACTAGATTACTAATATGTCACATAAAAAATTCGGACCCAATGATATCTTTATCAACAGGGTGAAGATGCACCCTGAGTGGGACTTCTTTATCTATAATTCCGAAGTATACATAAACAATTCTCAAAACATCTCCGGATCTTATGATGAAAACTATAAAGGCGTTCCGCCCGGATTTTTAAGTCTTTACGAGTATAATATCAATAGAACCGGATCTTTCATATATCCATATATCGAACCCGGCAACGCAGATTACAAAAAAAGATTCAAAAAGGATCTTAAAAATCTAACAGGTAAAAGAAAAGACTCTGCCATTTCATGGAACGCCGCTAGTAATTTCGGATCCGACATTTTAACCGGTTCGTACAAGATGTCTGCTTCGATAACTCGAAAGTTTTTAGAACCTGATGCTACAACGCTCACTGGAATAAACCACACGTCAAGTGTTATTAAAAATACATGCCGACAGTATCAAACTATCAATCCTAGTTTTGCATCTGCAAATTCAACACTAGACAATCTATTCACTGCCGATGTTAATATGATTAACATCCCTTCTATATTTTATGGGTCGGAGATCAAGAAAGGAACCATCGAGTTAAACTATTATATTACAGGAACTCTCATAGCGACAGCCAAAGATGAGAGACAAAATGGTCAATTGGTATGCACCTTTGGAACAGGCAGTGTTTCTGGTTCTGTTGTTGGACATGTTCTCTATAGGGAAGGTATATTGTTCTTTCCATCCTCAAGCTCTCCAGCATCTACAGCACTTGACGCAAATAGTGTAAAATATTCTGGTACATCTCCCGCTGCGGATAATGCAAAGTGGATCTATTTTGGTTGTGGGGCAAATGATGGGATCACTCATGACGCAACTCATGTCTCGGCAAGTTATTCAATAAATTTTGAAGGAACAACATACAAGAACACAATGACAATGTTTTGTCATGCCGAGAAAGGCGAATTAAATTATTCAAACAATCCAACTTTTAAAATGATACAACACTCTTCTTCTATTGTATCGTTCTCTTCCGGATCCTACACGTATTCAGATAGAGAAACCCAGTTGGTCAATGTTGCATCCTCCTCTTTCTACAAAGGAGAAGATGATTTTAGAAAGGTAACGTATATATCAAAAGTTGGGGTTTATGATGAAAATGATAATCTCCTCATGACCGTTGATCTTGCGAGACCTTACAAAAAAGAAGAAGACAACGATTTGACATTTAAAATAAAATATGATTTATTATAAAAAATACTTGACAAATCATTTAGAATATGTTATACTGTTATTATTATGATATTAGGATTAGATATAAGCACAAGTACAGTTGGAATTACTGTTATGAAAGAGGATCAAGAATTGGTTCTCTCTGAGGCATTGAGATTTAAGAAAGATTTATCTCTCACTGCTCGTTGCCTCTTGTTGAAAGAGTTTATCAAACAACTCAAGCATGAATTTGAATGCATTTTTATCGAGGAACCTTTCTCAATGTTTTCCGGTGGTAGAACAACAGCCCACACAATGGCTAAACTACAAAGATTCAATGGAATGTGTTCTTTTATGGTAGCCGAACTGCTCAACATTGAACCGGTTTTAATACCAGCCAATAAAGCAAGAAAGACTGTTGGTATAAAAATTAAAAGAGGTACATGTACAAAAACTAAGGTTATTGATTTTGTAAAAGAAAAATATCCAAATTTTCAAATTTGGTATACAAGATACGGCAATCCAAAGCCCGGAACGGATGACAGAGCAGATTCTGTTGTAATCGCACTGGCTGGTTTGCTTTTAAAGGAGAATGATGTCTAAATCTAAAAAGAAAGATAATGTAAAGCTGATGGACAAGCAAAAACAAAAAGTTGAACCACCAAAGAAATTTAAAGTTGTTTTTTACAATGATGATTATACACCAATGGAATTTGTTACTGATGTGTTAATCCAATTATTTCATCGCTCGCCAGAAGAAGCTATAGCGATCATGTTGAATGTCCACAACAACGGCAGAGGAGTTGCTGGAGTATACTCGAAAGAAGTTGCCGAAACTAAGGCACATATGGCTAATCAAACAGCAGCTTCTTATGGTCACCCTCTAAGGGCAGAATTCGAACCAGAATAAAAATACTTGACAAACTTTATTGTTCGTGATATGTTATAAATACCGGAGGAACAATGGAAGAAAAGTTAAGAATTATCAAGGAAATTTTAGGTGACTATAGAGTATCATCAAGCGAATTTCTTTTTCACTGTCCATTTTGCAATCATCACAAAAGAAAGATGTCATTAAATTTTGGCGTTAATGCATATAAATGTTGGGTTTGTGATAGTAGAGGCAAAAACATCTACAGAATTGTTAGGCAATTTGGAACTTATCAACAAAGACAAAAGTGGCTAGATCTTGATGGTCGCCTAGATCTATCAGAATT